>Ga0187894_10001643_pt1 | contig 28256 bp, 29 predicted proteins | sample GBC1701081metaG_FD_136650 | JGI IMG/M metagenome (GOLD analysis project Ga0187894, IMG submission 136650) | White microbial mat communities from a lava cave in the Kipuka Kanohina Cave System on the Island of Hawaii, USA - GBC170108-1 metaG ...
TGACTCCATCTTGCCGATCACCCGTTCACGTTTGAACGCCGCGCTGTCCTGGTAGAGGATCGACAGCTCGTCGCCGGGTTCCAAAACGTCATGCACTACGGCGTTATAAGAAAACCAGTCATAGAGCTGCACCCTCGGCATCCAGATGCCTATCTCCAAAAGATAGGAGAGATAGAGCCCGCCGATGACCAGGATCGGCTCATTGCTCCGATCGGCAGGGACAATGCCCACCACCCCGGCCTCGTCAAGTTCCCATTCCAGGAAAAAGGGTCTGGCCCCGGATAGATAATAGGCATTGGCCGGCCTGGCACCCACGATGCCGTCAACCCCGCGAGCCTGCATCACTGTATAGGCCCGCTCCTGATTGAAAAGCATTCCCTGCTGCGCAATCTCTGTCTGAGGATCGGTAATCTTCATAACGCCCCCCTGTATCTTCTGGTCAGGTACGACTTCAGCCCTTCCTATGAATCTAGGCGCTGTACATAATGTGTTCCTCTTCATTGCGTGCTTCGACAGGCTCAGCACGAACGGAAAACTCTAACGATTGCAGTACCGACTCCGTTCGCCCTGAGCGTGTCGAAGGGTGAACTGGGGTTTCAGCACCCTCCTAGTGGGCTGGGCCTGCAGGCTGCGCGAGGAACTCTTTCACTCGCGCGACGCACGCGGCTTTATCAAACTCGCGATGAAAGCCTGCCATCATCGCGCTGGGATCACCAGCATAGTACAGCTCGTACAGCGTATGGCGGGCGCCGAAGTCCGACCCTAGCAGGTCCCAAGCGAGTTTGAACAGCGCCACTTTGCCCTGCGCAGGGATGCATGCCCCACGGTAATACTTCTCCAGATCCGGACCGATGGGACTGTCGAATGCCGCGCTGCTGGCCGGTAATTGCATCAATCCGCCCGCACCCAGGCGGCGCACCATCTCCATTAATCGTGGATAGATGCGCGGCCCCCAAGTGCGACCGACTTGCAAGGGTTGCAAGGCTGGGTAGATCACCCCGTTGCTCGGGTCCACCTGCGCTTCATGCTCGCCCATCAGCAGCGTGGATTTGATGATTTCCACATAAGAGGCCGCCTCGCCTAACATCTCTTGCACGGCAGGAGTGTTCTGCGTACCGATCGCCTCGGCCATCAGGCACAGCACTCCATAGACAAACTCAACCTTTGACAGGAGGCGCGTATTGGTCTGGTGCGCGGTCATCTCGCGGATGCGCGTACCGACGTACATCTGCCCCACCAACCGGGCATCACCGTGCAGAAACACCCGCTCCCACGGCACCAGTACGTCTTCAAAGACCGCGACTGCATCCATCTCGTCGAAGCGGGCGCTGAGTGGGTGGTCGGCGTCCTGGCCCGGGTGAGAGAACGATTCACGGCAGATGATCTTTAAGCCAGGTGCGGCAACGGGAATGATGAAGACCAGCGCATAGGGCGCCTCTGCCTCTGTGAGTGTCGGCGGGAATGGCCACACGAGAATCTCATCAGCAAACGGGGCGGCAGTGGCGATCATCTTCCCGCCCCGCACGATCAGTCCTTGTTTCGTCTCTTCGACAATGCGCAAACAGAGGTAGGGATCGTCCTGTTCGGCGCGGTTCTTGGAGCGATCGACCTGCGGGTCAACCAACGCGTGAGTCAGAAAGAGATCACGTTCGCGGCAGTCTTCGTAGTAGCGCCACACCCGCTCGGCGCACGCGGGACTCTGCTGGGCAAAATAATCACGCTTGGCGGCCCAAGCCATCAACATGGTGTTAAGGAAGTCGGCGCTGCGGCCCATCATCCCGCAAGTCGCCTCTGCCCAGACCTTGCCCATCTGGCGGCGGCGCGCCAGGTCTTCGCGCGTACGGGGAATGAGAAAAGACAACCCTACCGGATCACCAGTAGTCGGCGAGGGATAGGTCAGCAACTCACGATATGCTGGCTCATGCTGCATGTCGTAGAGTCGCGCTAGGCTGGCAATCGCGCCGCGAAAGGCGGGATGGGCGGTGACATCGGGTACGCGCTCGCTACCCAACCAGACTTCCCGACTGTCCCGCAGTCCGGCAATAAACTCTGCTCCCGTTCGTACTCCCATGTACGCTACGCTCCTTTCAATCTGCGAGATCAAACAAATCTAACGGTCACCGCTCCAAGCTGGGCAAACTGCACCGCGATCACATCGCCGTTTGTCACTGGTGGTGCTACTGCGAGCGAGCCGGAGAGAATCACCTCGCCGGCGTTGAGACTCAACCCAAATTCGGCGAGCTTATTCGCTAGCCACGCTACGGAAGCCGCGGGGTGACCCAGCGCCGCAGCCCCCGCGCCAGTCCCCGCGAGTTCACCATTTTTCTCCAGCACCATCCCGACCAGCCGCAAATCGACTTGTCGAACCGCCGTGCGGGTGTCACCCAGCACGAACATGCCAGAAGAGGCATTGTCAGCGATGGTGTCCGCCAGCTTGATCTTCCAATCACGAATGCGACTGTCGATGATTTCAATGGCCGGAATGACGGCTTCCGTCGCGGCTAGCACTTGGGCCTCGGTCACTCCGGGTCCACGCAGATCTTGCTTGAGCAAGAAGGCGATCTCGCCCTCGACGCGCGGCTGGAGCAGTCGCGTCATCGGTGCTTCGCCGCCGTTAGCGACCGCCATGGTATCGAGCAAATGTCCGTAATCGGGTTGGTCGACTGCGAACATTTGCTGCATCACCTTACTGGTGAGCCCAATCTTCTTGCCTACAACCTTAGCACCGCGCTCAACCTTGTGCGCAATCGCCGCTAACTGCACGGCGTAAGCGTCACTGACGGTGAGTCCTGGATAAGTTTCGCTCAGGGGCGACAGCGGCGTCCGCTCGTGCTCAGCCGCTACCAGCTGGCGGGCGAGGTCTTGTACTGCAACAGTCATTGGTTATCCTCTCTAGTCTTCACGGTGAGGGAGTCGAGTCATTGCGAGCAGAGCGAAGCAATCTTTGCTGCCATAAGAGATTGCTTCGTCGCCTGCGGCTCCTCGCAATGACGGCTCCTACCTGCTTTTAAGACAAGCGCTTAGTGCTGTAAGAAATCAACGCACAGCCGGTTGAACTCCGCCGCTTTTTCCGCCTGCACCCAGTGGCCGCACTGGGCAAAGACCACCAGGCGCGCGCGATTACAAGCACGGATAATATCCATCCCTCCGTCCACTGGACAGAATTTGTCATCCCGCCCCCAGAGCACCAACGTGGGCATCTTGAGTTCTCCTAAACGGGGGGCAAGATTGTCGATCTGCATCGTCTGAAACACCCGTTTCGGCTGTGTGACTGCCACTTCGTAGCGCTCCTCGATCAGTTCGTCGGTCAGGAGATGCTTGTCGTACACGATCAGCTCGAATAGTTGGCGGAGTTTCTCCCGGGTCGGCCCACTCGGGTCTTGCCCCAGGCGGAACAACATCTGGATTCCTGGCATCGCCGCATAGCGGCTCATATCGCCGATACCGGCTGGTCCCATCACGATGACCTTCGCCACCTTGGTCGGGCAGTCGAGCGCGTACTTGAGCGCCATTGCTCCACCCATAGAGTTGCCCACCACCATCACTTGCGAGAGGTCGAGCGCGTCGATGAACTTGCTCAGTCCGTCGACGATGAAGGACAGATTAAACGTCGCCTCCTCGGGTTTACTCGACAAACCATATCCGAGCGCGTCTGGCGCGAGCGCACGGTAGCCGTGCTCGGCAACATAGTCGAGGTTTTGCTTCCAGTTGCTAAAGCCGCTAGCGCCTTGACCACCGCCGTGCAGAAAGATCACCGGCTTCCCGCTGCCGCGCTCATGATAGTGCACCTTGAGGCCGCCACCGAGGTCGGCGAATTTCCCTACTTGCATCGCTTTGAAGTCCATGGCTACGCCCTCCTGTATGTTCTCTATACTTCTAGTGTTGGCATCCCATTGTTACGGTTTGCTATCCCCTCTTTTGGTCTACTCGCGATTTTCCTTCACCGCGCGCACCTATCTGAGATTCTGATTGAGCGCTTGCTCAAAGCGCTATATATGGTTACGCGTGTGGGGTCAAGGCAAAGAACGGAGGAAGTAAGGACGAGAGCAGGTATGTGCATGTTCAGGGTGAGGTTGCCGTAGTCAAATTTTTCCACGCTATCCCATCGGACGAAGTCACAATCACCCCCCTGCCAACCGCGACGAAACGCGAGCCGTTCCAGGCGATGCTCATCAAGTCGACCGTCGTCCCGGACTTTCTGTTTGTCCACTTCTGTCCATTGGGAGAAGTGACAAGCACCCCGCCGGAGCCGACGGCGACGAATTCCGTGCCGTTCCAGATCACAGACCGTAACGGGTAATAGATATTGAGGCGTTTTTGTGCCCATGCCTTCCCGTCCGCCGAGGTAAAGAGAATCCCTTGCCTGGCCTGGCCTCCCACCGCGACGAATAGCGATCCGTTCCAGGCGACATCGGTCAGAAAGGCGTTGCTGCCGAACTGACGGGTCCATGTGACCCCGTCCGGCGAGGTCAGAATCACACTAGTGATGCCGAATATGCCGCGGTTAGCGTTTCCGAGGGCGACGAACATAGAGTCGGTCCAGATCACGTCCGTCAAGACGAAGTCATTGCCTTCGAAAGCGGAGGTCCTATCAGTCCACGTCCTGCCGTCCGGCGAGGTGGCAAGACACCCATGTCCGTAGTAGCCTCCTCCCGCGACAAACAGTGACTGGTTCGCGGCGACGCGGGTAAACGCGCAGGTCGAGATAGTGGTGGCAATCGCCCACCTCTGCCCGTCCGGTGAGATCAGAATACGCTCTCCTACAGCGACAAAGGTCGTGCCGTTCCAAGCAACGCCATACAGCGCCCCGGGTTTCTCTCCTGACTCGAGCACTCCCGGGGAGCCTCCTATCGACACCTTGCTCCAGTGCACGCCGTCCGGCGAGGTCAGTGCTACGGTCGCGTTTAGAGATCCGCTGCCTACCGCAACAAACTGCGCATTTCCCCAGGTGACATCATAGAGGTAATTATCTTTGAGCTGACGTGCCGTCAGCAGCTCACCGGACCCTTGTTGCGCAACCGTCGGCGTGACAGTTATGCCGAGGGCAAAAACACACGAGAACAAGATACCGCAGCCGACCAAGCGAGCTCTCGTGTGAAGGCTGGAAATTTTTTGTCTCTGCATCACGGCTTCTCTTTCTCTTAGCTCTTATCTTGGGGCGGTGCCGATCTCTTGGTCACATTGTGTCATTGCCAATAGCCGAACGTGAGCCCAAGTTTAACGTTCTTTATCGTGATGTTGTTCTAAGCAAGCAGTATTTATTGGCGCTGGCGAGGGGCTGGCCATCGCCAGCGAGAAAGGCGGGCAGACAGATGTCATCCGCGAGCAGGTTTACTCTGCTGCCACCGTCTCTATGCGAAACTTGCGACAGCACCACCGTATTGATCATCTACTTTTTTCCCCCCACATCCTTGAACGCCTGCTTGCAACGGTCGCTGAGTTTGCTCTCGTTTTTTTCCAGGCACGTGAGCAAGCGGCCTTCGCCGGCCTCGACCGAGGCGCAGTGTTTTTTCAAGTCGGCATCACATTCGTTGTCGACATACGCCAGTGCCGCCACCACGCGTTGCAGTTGGGCTGCCGCATCGTACAGCGCATAGTCACAGCGAGTCGATAACTTATCCTCGTACGCGAAGAGACACGCGGCAAGCCTTCCTTCTCCCGGCGTCACGTTACTACAGTAGGTCTTTAGTTCCTTTTCGCACCCTTTCTTGACGTTATCGACGAGCGAGTCCTCGGCGTCAACCCGAGAACCGGGCACGATCAATGCTAATATTCCTAGTACAACAACCAATCCCTTGCGCAATCCTTTTTGCATCTTCCTTACCTCCCTTGGTGTGATGTGAATGCAGGCTTGTAGCAAAAAAGTAAACCGCCGTCAGCTACGCCATTACCAATTGCTGTCAGTTGTCGAGTGCAAGAGACTCATCGGAGGTGAAGAGTGCCGAGCTCTAACCGCTGACACTTGCGCCGCCAGCTCTGCCATCGTCGAGAAGAGGGCTTTATACACCTGACAATAGGGGTCCTTACGGAAAAACTGGCCAGTGATGGCGTAGGTCCGCACCGGACAGCCACCGTGACAGACCGAAAGATAGTCGCAGCCCGCACAGGTCTCGTGCTGCATGAGCACCTCAGGCCGCGCCTGGAACTTTCGGCGGGCTGGGCTCTGCTGCAGTAACTCAGTAAAGCTCACGTTGTCGAAGATGTTACCGAACCAGTAGTCAGGATAACTCGTAACCCAGCAATCGCACTGTGCCACATGGCCTCTGGCGTCAATGCTGACAAACTCGTCGGTGCAGTTCTGCCGCCAGATGCAAGGCAAGCAGGAGCTTTCGCCGAGGAACTGGTTCATTAACTCGTCCAGCGGGCCCAGTTTGACCCCGTGCTCATAGCCGCGCTCGACCCAAATCTTGCTCAGGTCCACAAAGAATTGGCTTAACCCATCCAGGTCAAGGATACTTTCTTTCTTGGCCGCATTGGCCTCTCCGCCTGAGAAGGAGGTGTTGACCTGAAAGTCGGTGATCTGCAGTTCGTCGACGAAGTACGAGTAGAACCGTTCCGCCCCTAGCCTGAGCGTTTCTTTATTGGGAATAGCAATGACGCCAACGTCAATACCTGCCTCACGCGCTGTGCGCACATTGCGGGCCCAAAGAGTGGTGTACTCCTCTGGCGTGTGCCCCTTGGCCTTGCGGTACAAATTGGGGAAATCCATGGAGGTGCCGACGCTGTTGCCGAACATGTCGGCGATTAGCGGGTTCCACTTGCGGCTGTAGCCAATCAGGTTCGATTGCAGACTGTGCTGGATGTGCTTGCCTCTCATCGACGCCGCTTGGTGAATCAGCTCACGCGCACGCTCAAGCCAGCGTGGCGGTAAGAGCATAATTTCTCCTCCCTGCCAATAGATGGTCAGGGTAGCGATGGCCTTACGCTCCATGTGATCGAGTAGTTTTTCGATCACCACCGACAACTGCTCCAGCGATATGAAATCGTCGGTCTTGTCCTCGAAGCAATATTCACACGCCACGTTGCATTTGTTCGTGGGGAGCAAAATCACCGAGAAATGACTGCCGATCATCGCGCCGCCTCCATTTTGGATTGCCCGAAGGAAGTGAGGTCATGTTGCAACTCCCCGGCGGCCTCCCGCAGAGCACGGAACACGGTCTTGACGCCATCGCAGGAATACTCCTTGCAGGGCCATTTGAAATATCCGCCACAGTTGGCAAAGAATTCACACTGAGAACATTCACTCCCCTCAGCCAGTACCTCCGTTTTGAGGTGAGTAACAAAAGTATCGAGGTCGCCCGGCACGCTGCTCACGTTCTCCACAGTACCCACGCTCCCACTGACGAGTCGTCGGGCGATGGTCTCTCTGCCGTCATCCGTGACGTAACGCAGGCTAGTCGGATCTTCTTCTTGAATGTCCCATAGCGTCACCGGATCTCGATGGTAAAAGGACAGGAGTGCGCTATGAAAATATTCGATCGGCTGGGAGACCGACGCGTGATGCAGGTAGAAGTCTAATGCGGCGCGCAGTTCCTCGACCGCAGGCGGGTCAGGTTGACCTACTTCCAGTTTGACACTGAACTGTAACGAAGTAGCGATTTTCACCGCCTTGCTGACTCCAGGGACTATAAGAATGGCAACTCGTATGGGGTGTTTGTCGAGCAGCTTCGCGTGTCGATACAAGAGTGGGAATTCCGTCTCCGGATGAGACATGGCTAACTCGACCGGCACCGCATATCCCCAGTCGGCCAAGGCGTCAGCATCGGCGGTCAAAGAGAGGAGTTGCACGCCGACAAGATTTTCCTGATCGTTCTCGGGCAGTGCTTTTACCAATTCTGCCGGCTCATGAGAGCGGACGATGATCCTCTGCCCTCGATACGCGGGGACCAAGGATACCGGGATGTGATAAACGATCGCGGTCATATATGCAGTTCCTTGATTAACAATCTGGTAGGGCGATTCTTCGTCGCTGCCGATGCAGGGGCGGCCACATAGGGCATCAGTCACAACTTAAGGTCTTCGTTGGCCCTTTTTCTCTCCTCCCCCTTGACGGGGGAGGGTGCAGGTGGGGGTGTCACAAGCAGTCACCGCAGTTTTCCCCCTATCCTGACCTTCCCTCGCAAGGGGGGAAGGAACCCACAGGCACACTGCGAACAGGAATTTTCGCTTAAGTTGGGATCAATGGACGCTGCTTCGCCCCTACAATTGAAAACCCTTCATACTATCGTTGCTCGTATAGTCGATTACCGGGCATTGAGCCAGCCGCCACCACCACGGTTATTAATCCAGCCACCCCCACCGCGGTTAACCCAGCCGCCTCCGTTAACCCAACCGCCACCGCGGTTAACCCAACCACCCCCACCGTTGATCCAACTGCCACCGCGATTGACCCAGCCACCCCCACCACCACCATTAATCCAGCCGCCTCGGCTATTGACCCACCCCGCCTCGGTCTTGTTGGGCCTTATTCCTCCAAGCACAATTCCGCTGATCACGACCTGCGACCATTTCTTCAGGCCCTTGAGAAAGTCTCTCCGACGCAATAACTCGGGCTCATCGGCAACATCTGCAATGTGTTTCGTTTCATCTTGGCTTCCCATGACTAACCCTCCACTTGGTTGAGAGCGGGGTATTCAGGCGAGGGGTCTATCACTCGGGACGACCCCTCTAACCATACAATTGGTCATTGAGGCGGAGGAGCCCCACCAGTGAGGTTGGAGAAGTGCATCATGACAAACTGCCAGTTGTCCCCTTCCTTCTCCACCACCGCCGACACGTTAAGCCCATACTCCCGCTTCTGCCCTTCTTTGGAATCGCTGAATTTGCACATGACCGCTCCCCACTTCAGACTGTCACTGCCGCCGCCATCCTTCCAGTAGCAGTCGTGCGTGAGCGTCCCTTTGTCGAAGTCCTTGAACATCTCCGCGTAGGCAGTCTTGATTTCTTCCCGACCCTGATAGCGCTCCCCCGGACCAGTGCCAATCACCACCGTCTTGGGACCCGGCGCGAACAGCGCGACCATGCCCTCCAGATTATGTTGGTTCATGGCGTCGTCGTGCTTCTTCAGTAGCTCTGAGACCCCAGGGTCACGTTTGCTCTCCTGGGCTTGGGCCAGACAGACCGGCGCACCCACACTGAGGACAGCCAGGAGAACCGCATATCGACTCCAGCAACCCACTAGGGTTGATCTCTTCATTGTTTGTTCCTCCTTCTTTTTCCCAAAGCTTTCTTTTCATGTTTTTCAGGTGTGCATTGGCAGGTTACACTCTTAATGAAGAATACGGTTAAAGTACACCCTCAAACGGTTCAGATTTTGGTTCAGATCGATCGAGTTCGGTGAAATTTGGTACGGCAGACGTTATGAGGTCATACGGTCGGTCCTAGCTAACCACTGCTACTTGCCAGATGCTCGAGCGCCCACCCTATCCACGGCACCTCACGACACCAGAGGATCACCGCAAAGGTGATAAGGTAGCCAAGCTTAACCCAGTTTCGCTGTGGGTCGCATTGGGCAATACCCATACTCAGGAGCAGCCAGCCGAAGCCTTCGACCATCACTATCAGATAGGTCGTCAAGCAAAAGCCCAGCAGGAAGATATCTCTCAGCAGTGAGATGCCTCGACCTAGCGGCCACAAAAAAGAGACCGCTACAGCACTCTCAATAATCACCGTCCACCAAGTCGAAACCCGAGCCAGCCACAAAAACCGCGCTGGCTCCTGTGGCAGAGGTAGGGGTTCATCGGCAGGCTGCTTCTCTTCTTTCCTCGGGTGCACGAAATTCCGTAACTCATCAAGCGCCTCCGGTGTGAGACCGCTGGCCAACTGCACCCACTCGCTAAAGCGTTGGTCGGTCAGCATCATTACGCGGAAGAACCGACCATCGAGATAGTCAGGCGATAACACCAACTTCCATATCACCGCAAAGGCAAAGGCCAAGCCGATGAGGAGGCGGCCGTTGAGAGCTAAGCATGAAGGAACATTATGTGAGATCAATGCCAGAGAGATGGCGAGACACCAGTAACACAGCAGATAGGCATGGTTATCGGCGATCGACCAGTCAAGCGTGACACGCAGGCCAGTCAAGACAGTCAGCCCTAACCATAAACTGGGCGAGCGCAGCCACTGGGGGAACAGCAAGCCGCCGACAGCCGCGCTCAAGATCAACGGACGCAGCCAAGTATTCCCGATGGGGCGGAGGAGCAGCATAAGCAACGTGAGTCGCAGGGCCAGGTCTACTCCGTTTATTCCTTCGACCCAACCGAACACCCCGCGCCGCGGCTCTAAGGTCGTCTCAGTGCTGATCAAAGGGAACTCTGAGTGAGCGTAAAAGGGCACCCGCAGGCGCCAGGTCGATGGGATCATAGTGAATGGTCCACACCCGAACCTCTATCGCTTCCAGCGGCCCGGTATCAGGAGTTGGTTCGTCAGCAAGGGCAAGTGCCAGCGTTCGCAAGTTAGCCTCAGAGGGGAGAGCACGGGTGCTGCGCGTCAGCCATTCGAGCGTAAGGGGGATTTCCAGTTCTCGGCGGATACCCGGACGAATAGCAACCGCTTGGAGATGACGATTCCCCCACCCGTCTGCCGTTGAGAACATGCCAAATCCGCCCCCCGACCACGGACTCAGGTCTGCACTGCGAGTGAGCCAGATTTGGTAACAGGCTATACCAATGAGAAGCACGCTCGGCACGTACCAAAACCAGCGGGGGCGAGTTGTGCTTTCCGGCATGCAATCATCGTAGGGCGCGCTCTGCGCGCCGACCACTGGCGCGTGTAACGCACCCTACAATTACTCACTCGCAGAGAGTGTTAATACCCCACCGGGGCACTCACCACCACATAAGTTACATTCCCGCCACTATATTGGCGGGTGTACCAAGTGCCGCTGCAGTTAGAGTAGCTCACGCCATTCACAGACACGGTATTACACGAACTCGCTTGGGCGCTGAATGCCGCGGCGGTCACCACAGACCCGATCGCCATGCCTACTAGCACTCCCCCTGCCGGATAGCCGCCCCTATAATAGCCGCCCCCATAATAGCCGCCGCGGTAGTAACGATCGTCGCCGTACTCTTGCCAGTCCTCACGGGCGCGCTGCCCGTAATCTTGCCGGCTCTCGCGAGCTTCATCTGCATGGGATTGCCAGTCTTCACGATTCTCGCGCTTAAAATCCTGCCGATTGGATTGCAGATCTTTGGCGGTGTTCTCTCGGTTGGACTGGCGGTTGGTTGCCCCAGCCTGGCGCATCCCTTCGCGGGTGGTCGCCCCTGCCTGACCTCGAGCCTGCATATTTTGCGCGGTGCCCTGCCGGTTGACCTGCCGGCTGCTTGCGCCAGCCTGGCCGCCGCCGTAGGAGTGACTACCACTAAACGAGCCTCGGCTGGCCGGGCCGCCACTTGAAAAGCTTCCGCCTCCGCCACCACCACCTCCTCCACGAGAGAAACCACCGCCTCCGCGACCACCACCGCCACCCCGCGCCTGTACCTCAGCCGCAACAAAAATGACCAACACACACAGTGCGAACCAACTCACTCGCCGGCGCCATAGTGGTGACATTATTGCGTTCCTCCTTTCGATTCGGGCGTTTCCGCTTGTGCTGTCGCCTTTGTCAATGGCGCGAAGGGAATCTTCTCGAACCCCTCCGGAGGCGTAAAGGCAAAGAAGGAGTCCGGCGCCTCCGGCTTAAAGTTCCAATCACTAAATTGTGCGCAAAAATCCGGCTCGCCTTCCGCCCGTTTGTAGGTGAGAATCAGCCGCTGGAACAGCGGCGGATCGCTCTGCGAGATCCACACCTGGAAGTCGATCGCCTTTCTGCGCCCTACCAAATGGTTACAGCGCACCCCGGCGATGGTCTGCTCATCGACGTAGCGCAGGATCGGCGTGGTATCCAACATCCCGGGTAAGGTGCTGGCAAAGAGTTGCGATAAGGGGATCGGCATCTGTAATTGGTCGACCGTATAATTAAACGCGTCATCCAGGGTGCCTGGGTGCTCGACCGTGGCATACACCTTCTGGTCGCTGTCAAAGACGGCGATCTCTTTGCCGTTGAAGCGAAAGCCACGTTGATTGCCACTGCGCTGGTCGGTGTCGATGCGCACATAGGTAGGCCGGCGGATGGTATATTTGCGGCTCGCGCCATATTCGATTTTCATCCCCGAAGGTTGCACCGAGTCGTAGCCATCGACGACAGTAACGCTAAATTGCTGCGCCTGGGCGAGAAATTCATTGGCCTTTTTAAGAATGGTCAAGGCCCGCTCGTCAACGTCTTTGGTTTGCTCTTCACTCTTGGCCGTCCCTGCTTTGGCTTTACTCTTGACCTGCTCTGCACCAACCGGGGCGCCGAGGAAGACAAAAGCCAGCGCTACTGTCAGCACAGGTCGCCACATGGTCTGATTCATTTCACACCTCCCTCGCGGAGAAATAGCACTAGAACGACAAATACAACAAGGGCATTAAGATGCGAGAGGATTATACGTCACCCTTCGATTCAAATACACTCAAGGATGGTTCAATTTCGGTTCAGTTTATTTGGGATCGGTTATATTTCTATCCATCAGCTCTACACTGGGCCGGTGCCAGTGCCTACCGCGCGCTTGTGCCAAGAAGCGCGTGTAAAAACCGGAAGGGGTCTGTCATTGCGAAGAGCCTCTTCGACTGGACTCAGGATATGTGTCAGCGACGAAGCAATCTTTTTTACAGGCAAAACTGTTTCGCTTAGGCGGCGAGAGGAGCCGATGCCCGCGCTCCCGCTCTACGCAGCCGTCTGACCTTGATAGGAACGCGCGCAGACGGCCGCCAGAGTTTGAGCCCGCGGCGAAGATATTCGGGGTCCAACCCCAAGACGGCACAGATGTTCACGAAGGAGAACGGCTAGTGATAATCATCGGCAAAGCACCATTGCCTCGCCGCTTGCGCGAGCCGCTGGTCTTCGCGCGTATGAGAGCTAGCCGGTTTCTGTACACACTTGATGGCATCCTCAAGGACCGCGCGCATGAGCGCTTTTTCTGCATGGGCATTGTCGGTATCGACTGAGGAGCCGTGGAACTGCTCCGGGAGAACGGCGGCGGGGGGCAGCAGTCGGCTGGCGCTGGAGAGATCATAGAGGAGGAGAGGCAGGGTACGATATGGGGAGAACTTGTTGTTCCGGGTTATGTATTTCGCCATTATCTTTCTCGCTCAGGTTGCGTTTGTGATTGTCGTGCTGCCGACCCTCTACGCCCACTTCTCTTTGCCACAGCACCATTCTCTCGCTGGGCTTCTTGTACTGCAAAGGGTTTGACATGAAGGACTTGCAAGAAGCCAAAGCCTTGCTGGCGGAGTTGGCAGAAGCGGCGTAGCCACAGCTGTGGCACCTCAGCCGTGGCCGGTCTCCTGACCGTGCCACTAGCCGCCCTAACGCCCTGCCCTCACAGTATCGGCGGGGTCAAGAGCCCTATGCCGAGCCGGGGGTTTCATGCCGCAATCGATTCAACTTTCTTCCAATCATCCGACTCCTTAGCCGCATGCCACAGGTCATAGTTACGTTGCAGATTGAGCCAGAGTTCGGCTGAGGTGTTGAAGGCGCGAGATAACCGTAATGCCATATCCGCGGAGACCGACCCTCGTTCGTTGACAATTCTCCTAACGGCTTTGCGAGTTACACCAAGCACTCTAGCAAGCTCTGACATACTCACAGAGAGCGGCTCTAAATACTGACGCTTCAAGATGCCCCCAGGATGCGTGGGGGCTCTTTTTTTCCTTTTCGTCACCATTTCTCTCCTAATGGTAATCAATGTAATCAATATCGAACGCGTCACCGTTCTTGAAGCGAAAGATAACACGCCAATTCCCTGACACCCGAACGGACCAAAAGCTTCGCAGAGTGCCCTTTAGCTGCTGATGAAGATTGGAGCCAGGAAAGTTCATATCCCTTATTGAGACAGCAGCGTCTAAGAGGTCAAGAATATCAGCTAGTTTCTGTGCCTGCTGAGCTTGAACTCCTCTTTTAGTGCCATCGTGGAAAAATTTCTCGAGTCCTTTATGCACAAAGCTTTTTATCACTCGTGCTCTCGCCGATCAGAACACTAGGCAATCAGAGGTCTTCCAACAGAACCACCACAGCGAGAGGATGAAGTTCGCTATCCATGGTTCATACGATATAGCAACGTGTTAGCCGAGGAAAGTCTTCACTCAGCTGTGGATCACGGTACGCCCTGTCCACCTGGTCCTGACAGTCGACGTACTACGGATTCTCAATGATCATTATCCAGTGCCGCTAGCGCCGTTCATGCTTCGACAAGCCTGTCCTGAGCCCAGTCGACGGGCGGTGAGTATGGATAGTCATCAAGTGGAGTCCGTATAACATGTTGAGGTGCTGGCGCTTGTACTCATGCAACCGCTTTACCTGAATGTCAAAGAGTGATGCAGGATTCACCTGAATACCCGTACGCTGCATGATGTGAGCAGCCAAGGCGTGTTTGTTGTCTGGCTTGATCTGACGCCAGCGCTGCTGAAAAGTTGCGTTGTCGGCGTAGGTTTCGAGCCGTCGCAAGTCGTCCAGGTGGGTGATCCAGCCCTCACCGATGGTGTCGGTGATGAGTTGTGTCAGTTGCGGGTTGCTCAGCACCAGAAAGCGGCGTGGCGTCACGCCATCGGTCTTGTTGCTGAACTTCTCCGGCCACAGCTCGTAGAAATCCCGCAGCACGTCGCGCTTGAGTAACTCGGTATGCAGCCCCGCCACGCCAGTTGCGGCAAACGTTACTTGATCACAAGGTTCAGATACACCACGACGTCGGTTCAATTGCGGTTCAGCGCGGTTCAAATTGATCTATAGTGCGAGACGGAAGATAGCAAGCTGTGGTATAGAGACGTTGCTCGTTCCGAGAAGGGGAGACGGTCTGCATGAATGTGTTGGTGATTGATGTCGGCGGAACCAATGTAAAAATCTTCGCTACTGGACAAAAGGAACCCCGGAGGTTTCCCTCGGGGCCGACGATGAGGCCGAGACAGATGGTTGCCGGAGTCAAGAAGCTCGCGGCAGATTGGCAGTACGATGTGGTATCGATCGGCTACCCAGGGCTGGTACGCCATGGGCGTGTGGCCGCCGAGCCGTATAATCTCGCCCCGGGTTGGGTCGGGTTCAACTTTGCTGCCGCGTTTAAGCGTCCAGTTAAGATCATCAAAGATTACCAAGGCACCGAGCGAGTCGAAGTGAGTCGCTCTCATCGACACTATATGCTCCACCCGCCCCTTCATGCGTCCCTTGGATAGCTCCGCCTCAGCATGGAGTTGCACGACAAAAGCGCGGCCAGCCGGCAACGAAGGTTGACTTTTTGACTTCATTTTGGGTTGTCCTTTCTCACCTTTCCTGGTGGCTCGTAATAGAGAGCTTCTACTTCAGAGGATCAGAAGCCTTTGTAGTGAAGATGAAGATAAGAAACCCTAGGCAGCAAGTCTTAAAGAAAAGATAAAGATTCCCTAAAGATTGTCCAAAGATTCCTTTACGACCGGAGTGGAGGACAGAGTGCGGCAGATGCCCTGGTAATTTTAACCGACTCGAACCGTTTGAACCGCAAATTGAACCTTTCCTTTACCATAAGACGATCGACCTGAACCGTCTTCTTCCTTACTCTTCTCGGTCAGATCGACAAGTATACTGATACGTTCTCAACGCTTCGATGGCGAGGTGACACATGCTGAAAGGACAAGACGGTCTCACGCTTAGGTGCCCGCAGTGTAAGAGCTCCCAGCTGGTGAAGAATGGTCATAACGGGAGAGGTACGCAACAATATCGCTGCAAAAAATGCGGCAAGAGAACGGTGCTCAATCCTCGCATTCTCTACCCCCCGAGAAGAGGGCGCGGATACTTGCTGCGTACTACGCGCATCCTAGCTTGCGTCGTATCGCGCGCACCTTCGGGGTGGCTCGACCAACGCTAGCCGCCTGGCTGAGAAGAGGGGGGTTGTGATATTGCTCTTCAGGGAAGAATGCGTCGGAACTCGGCGTCAACTTTGGCATCGAACTCCGTCCTCAGGTATCGGAGTCAGGAGCAAAGCGTGAAGAGGTTGTTTTCCTGGGCACAGATCTGGACCGTGCGCGAACAGCAGTGCTTGCGCCTCCTCGCTCATTCCCTTGTCACTTATCCGAAGACTGTGCTGATATTGTGCCTGGCCGCGACTGCCCTGGCTTTTCTGTACGCTGTTCAGTATCTCGGGTTTGTCGCTGGCCGGAGCGACTTGATCTCCAGCGAGAAGCAGTATGCCCGGCTCTACGAGGAATATGCGCACGAATTCATGGGGCTCGATCGAGTGCTGGTGGTGGTTGAGCCGACCAGCGAGCAACAAGGCAAGGAGTTCGTCACTCGTCTCGGAAGTCTCTTGCAACAGGACGCCGCGCATGTGGCGGACATCTTTTATCGTCTCGATACCTCCTCTTTGGAAGGGAAGAAACTGCTCTATCTCTCACCCGGAGAGCTTCGCACTCTCCGCAACCAGCTGGAGATACACAAAGAGCTGGTGCGTGACCTGACGACTGCGCCAAGCCTGAACTCGCTGTTTCATGCTCTCGACCGACAGGTCAGTGCTGGCATGGCTTCGCACTTGGTCTCCGGCCTTCTCGGCCTGGCTGCGCCGGCAGAGTCTATAGGTGAGCAGAGCCCGGTGAAGATCACCTTTCTCCGGTCTTTGATGCAGGAACTAGAACACGCCCTGAGCACCACAGCTTATCGCTACCGCTCACCCTGGGCCGATTTTTTCGCTGATCCGCGCGGGCGGTCGGACAACGATTTCTTGATGTCTGACAACCGACGTTTTCTCTTCCTCGTCGTCGACCCGAAAAAATCCCCCGTTAACGGGTCTGATGAATCGTCTGAGTCAATCGCCGCGATGCGCCGAGCGATCGTCGGCCTTTTGCCTGAGTTCCCAGGGCTTGCCGCCGGGGTGACCGGTACCCAGGCCCTTATCAGTGACGAAACCGTCAGCACCCAAGCCGATGCCCGCGTCGCTACGGTGGTGTCGTTGGTTGGCGTGACCCTGCTCTATCTCTTGTTTTTCAGGAAGATTCGCCATCCTCTCTTAATCATTGCTGTCTTGATGGTCGGTCTGGTCTGGACCATGGGGTTCGTTGCCCTCACGGTCGGACACCTGACGATCATTACCGCCTTCGTCGCACCTATGCTGCTCGGCTTGGCGGATGACTTTGGAGTGCACTTTCTCGCCCGTTACGAAGAGGAACGGAGCCGAGGGCAGAGTACAGTCGCTGCCCTTCGCACGGTGTTCGAGCACACCGTGCCAGGCATCGTCGCTGGCGCGATGACGACGGCACTCGCCTTTGCGGCGGTCATGTTTACCGACTTCCGCGGCGTACAAGAACTCGGCGTGATTGCCGGTGGGGGCATCCTGCTCTCGTTGCTGGCGACGCTGCTCCTGTTGCCAGTTCTGGTGGTCATGGGAGAAGCCTATCGGCCCTGGATAGCGCGGCCTGGGGAGCAGACGTTCTTTGCTGGTATGTTCGCCAGCTTCGGTAGGGTGATCGGACGGGCGCGCTGGTTGCTCCTGATCATGGCCGGGCTGTGCACGCTCGGTGGACTGGCGGCGCTCCCAACCGCCTCCTTTGACTATAACCTCTTGAACCTTCAGGCTCGTGGCACTGAGTCGGTGACGTGGGAAAAACGCATTGTCGAGAACTCCACGCGTTCTTCACGAGACGCTTGGGCGACCGCGCCGACTCTGGCAGCGGCCATGCGTAAAGCCGCTGCCTTTGCCGCTCTTCCCGCGGTGGAAGCGGTGGAGAGCGTGGCCTCGTTAATTCCCAGCGACCAGGAGGAGCGATTGCAGTTAGTCCGTGCCCTGCGCCCGCTCCTCAGCGACCTCCCGCGGACGCTCCCGCCCCCAGTCGCACTAGACTTCCCAGACCTGCAAAGCACGCTGAATAAGTTGAAGCTCAAGCTCCGCGCAGGCAGTGCGGGCAGGAATCCAGAGAGCAAGGCCTCAGAGCATGAACTAATTGAAGCACGGCAAAGCCTGTTGACGGCAATCGAGCAGTTACAAGCACAGCCTGAGGCCGTGGTCAAAGCCGCGCTCGAGCGTTTCCAGCGCGCCCTGTTTCATGACTTTCAAGACAAGTGGTCCTTGTTGTGCAACAACCTCGACCCACCGGGGCCGATCACCCTGGCCGATGTGCCTCTACGACTGCGGGCACGTTTCGTCAGCGCGGATGGGAAAAAATTCCTCTTGCAAGTCTATCCCAAAAAGAACGCCTGGGAGCGGGAATCACTGGAGGAGTTCGTCAGCCAGCTGCGCCAGGTCGATCCGGATGTGACCGGCTCGCCCGTGCTGGTCGCCGAATCGACCCGGGCGATGAAAGAGGGCTACATTGAAGGGGGAGGATACGCCTTCATGGTGATCGTGGTGGTGGCTTTTGTCGTCTTGCGTCGGGTGAGGGATGTCTTCCTGGCTATGGTTCCGCTTGGCTTGGGCATGCTCTGGACCGTGGGATTGATGTGGCTCTTTGACCTCCAATTCAATCTTGCCAATCTGGTCGCAGTCCCGCTGATTATCGGCATCGGTGTCGAGAACGGCCTGCACCTCATGCATCGCTTTCGTCAAACGGGGGAGGGAGGGCCGGCTCTAGTCGCAGGGAGTACCGGCCAATCCGTGGCGTTGTTCTCGCTCACAACAATGGTAGGCTTCGGCAGTCTGATGGTGGGGAAATATTACGGAATTTTCAGTATGGGCCTGTTGCTCATCCTCGCAGTAGGCAGTGTGCTCGTCGCCTCACTGACCGTGCTCCCGCTGCTGCTGAAAGGGAGGGAGGAGAAACCTTCGATGCTGCTACCGCCGACGAAAGGCCTGTCGTTCCCTTCCTGCAACGATGAAGCGACGCAGGAGGGCGCAGGGCCTCAATCGAGCCCTGCGCCCTTGGCATAGGCAGTGTCCGGAGCTTCAGCTCCGGGTGGAAATGATTGAGGTACAGCATTTCCAAGAGAGCACTACCTTCTTCCAGGGGAGGTGCTACTCACGAGAAGTTTGGTCGTGTTCGCACGATACAGCGGAACCCGAGGTGACAGGTCGAGGTGTCGATCGGCTGCGCCATGCGCGCCGCCGGCCGGTATCGGTGACAGTAATTAGGCGCGCACAGATACGAGCCCCCTTTCATCACCCTGCGGGGAATGCGAATCTCGGGCTGCCGCGGGTCGTAACTTTGCTCACGGTCCCCGCCCTTGGGACTGATAGTGGCACAGCAGGAGTTGGGAATCTGGCTATGCTCCTGATACCAGTCTGTCGTCCACTCCCACACGTTTCCCGCCGTGTCGTGCAGACCGTAGCCGTTCGGTAGGAACGAGCCGACCGGTGCGGTCCATTCGTAACCGTCGGTTAAGAGGTTCTGCATCGGGAACTCCCCCTGCCAGGTGTTGGCCATCTGTTTTCCGCCAGGGGCGAATTCATCCCCCCAAGCATAGACTGCCCCGTCCAGTCCGCCGCGGGCGGCAAATTCCCACTCGGCTTCAGTTGGCAGCTCTTTACCTACCCAGCGCGCGTAGGCTTCAACGTCCTCGTACGCGACATGTACCACCGGGTGCTTCGCCAGTCCCTTCAAGGAACTTGACGGACCTTGTGGGTGGAGCCAATTGGCGCCGGGTATGTACGTCCACCAGTCATACGGGTTGCTCAGATCAACGCGTTGCCGTGGTTTTTGGAACACGACCGAAGCGGGGATTAGGAGTTCAGGCTTGGCACCCGGGTAGTCGGCGGGATTCGGCGGACGTTCGGCTGAGGTGATGTAGCCGGTCGCCTGCACGAAACGGCGGAACTGTTCGTTAGTAACGGTACACTTGTCCATCCAGAAGCCATCGACGGTGACTTGATGGACCGGGCGTTCTTCAGGATAGAAATCGTTCGAGCCCATCAGGAAGGTCCCGCCCGGGACCCACACCATATCGTCGAATGGCGGTTTGCCAGGAATAGTAGTCGCTTCCGTTGCCATAGTCGCTACCTCCTACTTACTTAGCGCTATTTCGCGCGGAGTCATTTATATAGTCAGGTAGGGGCACGGCATGCCGTGCCCCTACAGCCCGAGAGACCTTTCTCGTGCATTTCAGTCTAGGTTTCAACTACACTAGCGACTCCAGCGCGACTGCGCCGAAGCCGGTTCAGGTAAGGAATGGTTACGATTGCACTTACCAGTAGATACAAGAGGACCGCTGCAGGCACTAGCTTTTGCTCGGGGAAGTTGGCGCTGGTAATGGCCAGAGCAACCCCCGGATGCCGACACGCAGTGGATAACGCGAGGACGGTGCGATCGTCGGAGTCTGGCCCGCCGAGCAGATGCCCTATCGCGAGCCCAGCGACAACGAACACCACGATCGCCAGGAGTGTCCCATTGCCGATCAGCGACACAATCGCATGCCATGAGGTAAATAAGACGGGAAGGACAGCAACGATAAGCAGTACTGTTGCTGCCTGAGATAAGGGTTGCGCAAGCCGCTCCGCCAATGCCGGCATGGTGCGCCGGACGATAATTCCAGCGGCCAGCGGCGCTATGGTGCGGTTCAACCCGCCCGGAGTCGCGATGGCGTGCGCCGGTATTCGGAGGCGGAGATTGCCCGTTTGCAGTTACTCCGAACGGGGATGAGCGCTGGTCATCCTCTGTGACAGGCGCCTCTTTTATAGAGAAGGGGTAAACAGGGAGAACGTTATCGATAATCTTTTTTTCGGCGAGCGCTCTTAAATTGGACGAGACGGCTCACATGCAGGCCTCGACCGTCATCACCATCCCTCTGCAGCCTGCATGTCTCGAGGAAAAATATTTCATTCTGAACCGCTTCCTTCTGTTGGAAGCCCTGCGAAGGTGATTTTATGGTGAAGCGAGCGTCCGATGTTGTATTGGGTCCATTTCGCATTGATCAAACCAAGCAGCGGCTGTGGCGGTGTGGACGAAAGGTTGAGTTGCGGCCGAGGCCAGTAGCGGTACTGCGTTACCTCACCACCCGTCCGGGAGAGGTGGTGACAAAAAAAGACATTCTCAAGACTGTCTGGGCCGGCACCTGCGTGAGCGAGACGACAGTAAAAGTCTGTGCACGTGAGATTCGTCAAGCGCTAGAGGATGATTTGGTCGCGCCGCGGTTCATCGAGACGGTGGGCCGGCAAGGGTATCGGTTCATTGGGGAAGCTGGCGGCGCTCAGCTGTTCGTTGTCAGCCCTCAACCTTCCGCCCGGCTCTGTGTTCAACCTGGAGCTAGCGACGAGTCACTGACAACTCCAATTGTCGGTCGCATAGCAGAACTCGCTCAACTCCGTGCCCTTTTCGTTGACTCTCTCAAAGGACAACGCCAGTTTGTCTTCGTGACGGGAGAGACTGGTGCCGGTAAGACCACACTCGTCGATCTGTTTTTGGCCCGTGCACGCGAACAGGACTCTCCGTGGATCGGGCGCGGGCAGTGTATTGAGCATTATGGGGATTGTTCAGAGTCTTTTGTCTCGCTGTCTCCTTGCCCACCGACTTGCGGTGCTGGCCATAACACGCATAGACATAAGCCCTACAGCTTGTAGAGAAAACCTCCACAGTCGAAGACCCCTCAAGCAGCGAGAGAGATCGACTCCTCGTGCCATGAACACTGGATGCCTTCGTCGGATTACCAAAGGACCTAATCACCTAAGCTTTTACCGTAGGATGTCTATGACTGACAAAAGGAAACTGAATCTCTGCGGCCGTAATGGATGAGGTGGCTCTTGGCACGCGATTTGGTTGGAGAACTACTGGTTTTGTGAGAGGGGGATGTATTTTATGCGAAACTGGCTACGAACATCACTTTTCCTGCGTATGGCTGTTCCTTTGATATTGGTTTTGTGGTCACAGAGTACCGAGGTCAAAGGTGAGGATAAGCAGCAAAGTGCTGAGGCAGTGGCCGAGAAGGTAGAACAGAAAGCCGAGCGTACGGGGAAAGCAGAAGGCAAACACGATCTCGTCAAGGACTCGGTCCGGACCAAGACTAACGCCAAGGGTGAAAAAGTAGTAGAGCAAGTAGGAGAGGCATCCTTTTACGGCAAGGGCTTTCATGGGAAGAAAACCGCGAGTGGCGAACGATTCGACCAGCACGATCTTACTGCGGCACATCCAGCCCTTCCTCTTGGGTCAGAGGCGAAAGTCACCAACCTAGAAAATGGCAAGTCAGTGGAAGTGGAAATCAACGATCGCGGGCCTTATACGAAGGGGCGAGATCTCGATGTGTCAAAAGGTGCGGCCCAAGAGCTGGGGATGAAAAAGGACGGGGAAGTGCCAGTGAAAATTGAAGCCGTTGTCCCCTCAGAGCAAGAAAAGACTGGGACCACAACGAAAAATGACGAGAAAGGTTCGCAGCGTAAGAGGAAGTAATACGGTTTCTCGTTGACAATGATCCATTGCCTAGCTGCCTCGTGTAGGGGCAGTCCAGAGCCTGTCCTGAGCTTGCCGAAGGATGACCGCCCTCTTAAGGAGCATCCGTATACAGATGCTCCATCCCACATGGGGGTGCCCCTACACCAGACCCGGAAAAGGGAGTGAGCGCCGAATAGACAACGTTCATCCGGATACCGTATAAGTCATCTCGCGGTCAGGCCCCTGTGCGGGGTCGGGAGACCCACGCACAGCGCGGAGCACTCCGCCGGTTCGCTCACTTCCCGGAGGGGAAGATGCGCTTCCAGTCGTTCTTCATGCTGACGACGGTCCAGCCGCGCTTCTTCGCCTCAGCCATCAGCGCATCAGAGAACGTGCCGATCTTCGACTGTGCGCCGTAGGCGTATTCCCGCTCGGCATCGTCGTGATGCACGAGCAGCATCAGCCGCGTGCCGTCGCCCGTCTGCGTCCACTCCAGCATCTGCTGGTCGCCAGTCGAGTTGCCGAACGCCGCGTACGGTCGACTGCCGATGATCAGGTTGATACCCTCCGGTTTGCCGGTCTTATCATCGATGAACAGCACCTCGGGTAACTTCATCAGCATGGGCTTGCCATCCTTGCCGTACTCGTACTTCACCTTGCCGGCCGAGCCGACCACCTGTTCGGGCGGAACCCCGTACACGTGCCCGGCAAAAGTGCGCACGAATTCCTGTCCGCCACCGGTCACGATGTAGGTCTTGTAGCCGTTGGCACGGAGATACTGCAGCACTTCGAGCATGGGCTGATACACGCACTCGGTGTAGGGGCGTTTGAAGCGCGGATGCTGCGCTTCGGCGAGCCAGTCCTTGACGATGCCCTGGAAGGCCTCCACCGTCATGCCGCTGTGGGTGACGGCGAGGATCTTTTCGATGTCCTGCAGGGTGAACTTCGCCATTGCCTCGCGGTCGCGGCTGAGGATCGCCTTGAAGGGTTCTTGCTCCTTCCACTTCGGATGCTTGGGCGCGAGGGCTGCGATCCGGTCGAGGGCAAAGGTCACCTGCGTATACATGGGCTGTTCGACCCAGAGGGTGCCGTCGTTGTCGAAGGTGGCGATGCGCGCCTCCGGCGGCACGAACTGTGGACTGGCTTTGTCAGTGGTCGTTCGCACGAACTCCACGATGGCCTGCTTGGCGGCGGTATCGTTCCAGGAAGGCAATGGGTCGGCCTGCACAGGTTGTGCGAAGATAGGCGGGGCGAAGCAGAGACTGGCTGCAACAGCCAGGAAGAGGTTGAGCACGCCCAGTTGCGCGATATGGTGAGTTTTCTTCACAAAGTAAGAAAAAACAGAAACACCCGACAATCGTTTCATCCGCTAGGCCTCCGTATGACAATGGAAGGTTTATTGCACCTGTGCGGTTGACTCGGCACCCGTGCGCTCTTCCTTACGAACCGGCTTGACACAGGCGATGCCGTACTTGGCACAGGTCTCGCTGGCCTGCAAGAGTAGAATGCGTCGCACCTCCTCAACCGTGTGCGGATTGCCCTGCGCCGAATGACCCGAATCGACGATCAGCTCGGACTCCACTCCTTCAATATGCGCGCTCTGGTACTCGACCACCCCGTCGTTGCCATTCTCGACCGAGCTGCCACCTCTGACCGCGATGATGGAATTCGCCGCCACTCCGGGAGCGACGGGAATGGTGGCCAGCGTCTTGATGAAAGGGTTGGTCGGCGTCATGTTATCCACCGCAGTCGGCACCCGGGTATTGGTCTGGATTTTTAAGACGTCGGCGTTGCCCTGCAAGAGATCCTTACTCAGGTTCGCCACACTGCCGGGGAATTTAATGAAGCGGATGATCCAGTGAATCACCCGCCCCCCGGCTTGATAACTCCCGCGATGGGGCGTGCACATGAAGATCACACGACTGACAAACGGCAAGGGCTGCGCAAACATGCTCTCTTGCAAGAGTTGGCGACTCTCGGCACTCAGTTTGAGTTGCTCCAGCGGTACCGTGCTGACGTTATCCCAGAGCTTGGTGCCGGTATCGACGACCATCATCTTCACCAACAGTCCGCCTTGACTATGCCCCATCAGTACCATCTGGCGCATGGCCGGGTCCTTGCCGTCAGGGTCGAAGCGTTGCACCGCGGCGCGCAGGGCCTCCCGCAAGCGGGCGGCCGAATAGACGACGGGATTGCCGGTGTCGTAGGTAAAAAACCAGAACTCGTAGTTATCACGGATGCGCGGGTCACTTAACAAGTCATTGGCGAGATCGGCCCAGCGCCCCGCACTCGACGCGGTCCCATGCACGAAGACGAGCGGGATGCGGCCTGGCCGATGTGGTGATATCGCTACGAGATTTGCTTCTTGTTCTCCGAGTAAGTTGCCGATGAAGAATCCTCTGAACTCCCGCGCCCAGACGGTGGATTCGCTGAGCTGATACGCCACCGCTGCGGTGGGCTCGAACTCTAAGGGCAGGTCACGCCCATCAACGCGTACGGAGCTGGCATCCGTGTCCGTGCGCAGCTCCAGCGCCGCCTGCAGATGCCCGCTCGCCAGGGCTTGCTTGGGCTGCTCGATGCGCAGGAACAGATTGCTGGGCACCTTGACCTTTGGGGCGACAAAGTCGTTCAGCCCCGGCTCAGGATCAAGAAATTCCGTGCTGGCGGCCAGGGGGGCACCGATGCCCGGACGGACGTAGCGGTTGTTGAGGCCACTAATCTCCAGGTCAGATGCAGAGACGAAACGATTGAGGCGCCGATACTTCGACCACAGGAGCTGTGAATCGTCGAAGGTAACGGTGAGTGAGCCGAACGGCAGGGGGAATACTCCTGCCTGCGGCACGACCTCTTTACCGTCTTCTGACTGAAAAGCGTAGACCAGGCTCCGATTGTAGAGGTCGCAGGCCGCTCGTAGGCGAGGGTCAATCGGGTTGGGCGGCGTCCCCGCCCCGTCTGGGAAGAGATACGCATACGCATAGACGGCCGAGGCCAAGTGGTATTCCTGCTTGCCGCTGTCCTGGGCGTGGTAAAACGATAGCTCCGCGAGGGCAAAGAGGTCATTCGGATTGTCGTCACGCACGGCTTCAGCATGGAGTTCGACCAGGGCGTGCTCAGGAGCATCCTCGAAACGTTGGGTGAGGAAATGCTGACGTAGGGTGTTTTGGCTAGCAAGGCTCAACTCCCCGGTCGTGAGGGCGTCGCCGGTCAGCCGGCGTTGTACGGCCTCGGGACTCGCCTGCTTCACTCGTACCGGCACCGCACAGGCGGAGACCAGGAACAGGATACTCACGAGACACATAGAAAGTGATACATGAGATCGTACTTTCTTGGGCCGCTCTTGATCGAGAATGACTGTCATTTCTTCTCCTATTAGTCAGAAACAGCGCGCTCAACGTGCCTCACATTTCATTTTTCCATCCCGGGAACCCCTGCACGGATTTTCTTGGAGAAATCCGGCGCATCGTTGGCCGCTTTGGCGCGTTCGTTGATATGGCTGCGCGCTTTCAACTCGGCAAGGGGCAAGCTTTGGTCTATGGCTTTCTTATCGTAGAGCAACTTGTCGAGGTAGCCATTGACGAGAATTTTCCAGCTCCACCACGAACGAAGCGCGTACGGGGCGACGTGAGTGCGAATAGCGGTAGTGCAATTGTGCGAGAAGGCGTTGTACCACACTGGGTGTTCATGCAGATAATTTATGTACTTGAAATAATCGAGAAAGATCTTCCGTTGCAGATCGGGCGGAGAGCCAGGCGCGCCCCGGAGGCGATACACATAAACACCCTCACCCCGATAATTGGTGCGCAGGCGTACGACGTCACGCTCGTCACTGACCACGTAGAACAATTCGTATTGCTTGAAGAAGCCTTTGATCGCTGAATACTCTTCATCCTTCGTCTTACGCGTTTCGATCGAGACCGCGACATAATCACCGCCCTCAAAGCCAAAACTCATGATGGTGTGAGCGATATAAGGTGAGCCCCAGAAGGAGATAAACATATCCATGGTGCGCAACTTCGACAGATCAACGGTTCTGTCGTAGTACCGTGGCGTATAGTCGGTTTCGCTACGGTAGTCGTTATCGCGGATGTTGTGGATCGTGACCAGATCGCCAGCGAAGGTCGCGTACGGCAACACAGCGACATCGGGTTGCCAGTCTTGGTCCTGTGACGGCGGAATCGACAGCCACCACAAAACGAGGACGGCAAAGACGACGAAGAACGATAGCACCGCGCGACGGCGCGGGCGCAGGAACAGCAAGAGGATCGCCGAGCCGCCAGCGAATGCATAGCTCAGCAGGGTGCACAGCGAGGCGGAAGAAAGGTTGGAGTAGTAAATTGCCAACGCCCCCCACAGGATCATTCCTAGCAGAACGATACCGAGCAAGACGCGGGCAATGAGTCGCAACACAGTACGGACGAACCCTGGAGAGGGTTTCCTGTCGGGTGACGCGATGAACGATTCTTTCATACAAACCCCGCCAATGATCGGCCGTCTAAAGCTGCAGGGGCACGGCACGCCGTGCCCCTACCTGGGGAAAAGGAATTCTCTCATAAGCACTTCGCAGAACTAGCTTCTTGCCGGAGGATGTTTTAGAACACCCTCCAGTTCAGGTCGAGAGTGGCTAGTGTGAGTAATAGTTAAAATTCGGTTCACATTGGTTAAATTTCGCGCGAAAGGCTCGGGAAAAGCCCTGGACTTGGGCAGACACAAGGCCTGCCCCTACATTTTCAGGAGAATGACGAAGACCTCACGCCCGTCATTCCGGGCGAGCACCGCGAGACCCGGAATCCAGCATCCCACCCCTGGATTCCGGCTTCCGCCGGAATGACGAACCGGGAGACTCCCGCCGTTTCTTCTGCCACGCTGAGCGCCCGCGCTATGAGGTACTTAGAGTGACAGCCCAAGAAGGCCCTGAAGGAGGGTTAGGGATGACTTGTAGAGTTTTACAATTTACTCTTCCGCGTCTGTCTCTGACTCCTGTTTCGTCAGTATCTGCACGATAAAGGCCGTCAACTCTTCCAGCGATTCGAAGTGCGTTGCTTGCATCGAGACGATATGTTCGACCCGCCCTTTGCAGTGCCCCTGCGCGACCTCTGCCTCTGCATGCAGCTGCACGACAAAAGCGCGTTTGGCCGGAAGCGTTGGTACGTTCTTCCTCATAGCTCCATTCCCCCTAAGGAGGCGAGAGAAGTCTCGCGCCGGGTTGCTTCTGTTCGAGAAACAATATACCGATCAGAACGGTTCAGAACTACGGGAAAGGTTCAGATTGGTTCAGATTTCGGTTCAGACTTGGTTCGATGTGCGAGGCGTCCCACCATCACCGCACATTGGCGTTATGCACCGATAGTGAGAAGACAAGCGAGGGCCACTCGCCCGCGCGTCGACAGTAGAGTGGGCTTTATAGTAGAGTTTCCGGTAGGTGTCGGGCCGCGACACTACTGTCGTATCGGGATCACTGATGATGACGCGAGTCTGGTGTTGGCCTTAGACGAAGATACTTAAGAGCCCTTTGAGAATATCCTTTAAGGGCATGACGGTGAGCAATAACGGCAAGAGGGGGACGAGTCCAGCCAGCGCAATCACGAGCAGCACCTTAGGATCAAAGGGAATAAGCTTCATTTGCTCCACCCGCTCATAACTGGCGCCGATGTCAGCCAGCGACTGAATATCGCCACTGCCCAGGATTGACTCCTCCTCAGAGGCGCCTCCTTGTATCCACTTCTGGTGGAACAGTTGCGTGTAGTATGTCGCCAGCGCTCCATATTGTAGTATCCCTCGTCTCTTCACTCGAATCAGCTTGCCACAGAACACCAAAAGCGGCCCCATAAGAATGATAAGAGACAGAATCACAAACGTGGCAATGAGAAACTTGAAGTCGTAGAGTGAAGCGCCTTCAAAGACAATGCGGGTGGCAAGGATGCCGGACA
>Ga0187894_10001644_pt1 | contig 28223 bp, 22 predicted proteins | sample GBC1701081metaG_FD_136650 | JGI IMG/M metagenome (GOLD analysis project Ga0187894, IMG submission 136650) | White microbial mat communities from a lava cave in the Kipuka Kanohina Cave System on the Island of Hawaii, USA - GBC170108-1 metaG ...
GGCTGCATTTCCATGAAGACCCGGCTGGTCTGTTCGCCGACCTGCGCGAGGGCGCGGATTGGACCCGCCTCCGGGTCTCCAGCGCCGCCGAGCGCAAGAAGCTTCTCGCCATCGTCGATCGGAGCCTGAAGGGTTGAGCTAACACCACCTGTCACCCCGAGCGGAGCGAGGGGTCCAGGGCCGGCCCGTAGATCCCCCGCTACGCTCGGGATGACAGTCCTGTCTCGCCGTCAATCGCGGATCTCGACCAGCCTGGTGCCCTCGAAGACGAATTCCAGCCCGCCGACATAGACGCTGCCGTCAGCGAGGAGGGCCGGGAACTCGGTAGGCCGGCGGCGCTGCATGAGCTCCAGGAAGGCCTCGCGTGAGCGTGGCTCGGCGACGTCGACGGCGATGCCCCGCAGCAGGGCCAGGAGCTTCCGGGATTGCTGCGCATCGTTGCGACATTGCTTCAGCGCCACGTCCTGGTTGCCGGCATCGACGATGAAGGCCCCTGTCACCGCCAGGCCTACGAGCAGCAGCGCCCAGAAACCGTTCCGCCAGTTGACAAATCGGGCCATGACCCACGCTCTCCTCACTGCAACCGGTCCGCCGTGACTGTGCCGACGTGATGGAAAGAGGCGCACATTATGGCATTTCGAGGCGCGGGATAGCCGCTTGCGAGCCCCGCCGGGGAGCGACACACTTGGGTCACGACAGCAGCACCATGTGGAGAGGACTCATGCCGCTCGAGATCAGGAAGAGCGTCAAGCAGATGTTCGAGGAGGCGATGGGGCAGGTCGAGACCTGGACCATCGACGAGGCCAAGGCGGCGCTGGGCAAGCCGGACGTCACCTTCATCGACCTGCGCGACCCGCGCGAGCTCTGGCGCGACGGCGGCATCCCCGGTGCCATCAACGTCACGCGCGGCATGCTGGAGTTCTGGATCGATCCCGGCAGCCCTTACGCCAAGGAGTTCTTCCAGTCGGGCAACCGCTTCGTGATGTTCTGCGCCGGCGGCGTGCGCTCGGCGCTGGCCGCCAAGACGGCGCAGGACATGGGCCTGACGCCGGTCTGCCATATCGAGGGCGGCTTCGGCGCCTGGAAGAAGGCGGGCCACCCGGTCGAGAAGGTTGAGCCGAAGAGATGACCAGACGCGTTCGTCACGGATCGGTACGGCCGCCCAGGACGCGCATCCTGTCATCCCAGGTCACCATCGGGTCGTCCGCCGTCAGGCCACCGCCCGAGAGGCCGGCATATCAAGCAACGCACCACCGCGCCGCCAGTGATCTGATCCAGCCGATCCGCATTCGCCATGAGGTTGATGAGTTTTTCGACGCTGACGGCCTGGAGGCACGCTACAACTACATCGTCTACGAATTCGAGCGGTCCGGTATCTACGTCGGAGCGCGGACCTATATCGACGAGATTGGAACCGTCTCGCTTTTCGGTCCTTTCAAGGGGGAGGAGAACCGGGAGCGGGTGTCCGATCCCGAGATGGTGGATGCGGTCGTTGCCTACATGAAGCGGCGATTCGGTCAGATCGATCGGCTTGGCGACAGCGGCTACGAAACGATCTGGCGCGCGCCGGCAGGAAAGGCGCGGCACGGCAAATGAGTGCCGCGCCGCAACTCAGATGTGCAGGCCGATCAAAGGGTCGTTGCTTGCGGGGATAGGGCGTGCGCGCTAAGCGGGAGCATCGCCCAGTGCTTGCCGAGTCGCCATGCCACCCGATGCTGCTGCGTCTGCTTTCGAGTACATCAAGCCCGTCGATGCCGGCGACTCGCCGCCGTTCGTGGCGACGCCGGATATGATCCGCGGCACGGCCCTGTCGGCACCCGACCGCATCGCGGTGAAATGCGAGGGACGCGCGATCACCTGGGGCGACTTCGACCGGCGCATGAACCGCGTCGCCCGCGCGCTGATGGCCAGCGGCCTGGCGAAGGGCGACAAGATCGCGGTGCTGGCGACGAATTCGATCGAGTACCTGGAAGTCTTCATGGGCGCCCTGCGCGCCGGCATCTGCGTCGTGCCGTTGTCGACCATGGGCGCTGTCGACGCGCTGGAGGGCATGCTCGACGACAGCGACAGCCGCGTGTTCTTCCTCAGCCGGCAGTTCCTCGAGCTGGTGGCGCCGGCCGAGAACCGGTTGAGCAAGCTGGTGCCGGGCGGCCGCATCGCCTTCGACTTCGAGCGCGAGGGTTGGGCGGACTACGAGGCCTGGGTCGGCGCCCAGTCGGACGCGCCGTTCCGCGTCGAGATCGAGCCGGAGGACGACTTCAACATCATCTACAGCTCCGGCACGACCGGCCTGCCCAAGGGCATCCTGCACTCGCACCGGCTGCGCTCGCTGCTGCGCGATGCGCTGGCGGTGTTCGACTTCAGGCCCGATACGATCTCGCTGGTGTCGACGCCGATCTATTCCAACACGACGCTGGCCGGCATGCTGCCCACCCTTCAGCAGGGCGGCACCGTGGTGCTGATGAGGAAGTTCGACGTCGTGGGCTTTCTCGAACTGGCGCAAGCGGAGCGTGCCACGCATGCCATGCTGGTGCCGGTGCAATACCAACGCCTCCTGGCGCACCCCGACTTCGATCGGTACGACCTGTCGTCGTTCAAGGTGAAGCTGTCGACCAGCGCGCCGCTGCGCGCCCACATCAAGGCCGACTGCCTGAAGCGCTGGCCGGGCCTGCTGGTCGAGATCTACGGCCTGACCGAGGGCGGCGGCGCCTGTACGCTGATCGCCAACCTGCATCCCGACAAGCTGCACACCGTGGGCCAGCCCGGCCTGGGTTGCGTCATGAAGGTCATCGACGAGAACGGCAACGAGCTGCCGCCGGGTCAGATCGGCGAGATCGTCGGGCGCAACGCGATGATGATGAAGGGCTACTACAAGCAGCCCGGCAAGACGCGCGAGATGTTCTGGCACGACACGGACGGCGCAATGTACTTCCGCTCCGGCGACATGGGCCGCTTCGATGCGGACGGCTTCCTGGAGCTGCTCGACCGGCGCAAGGACATGATCATCTCCGGCGGCTTCAACGTCTATCCCGCCGACATCGAAGTGCTGCTGCTGAAGCATCCCGACGTGATCGACGTGGCCGTGATCGGCATCCCCAGCGACCAGTGGGGCGAGTCGCCGCTGGCGCTGGTGGTGCGCCGCAGCGGCGCCACGGCGGACGCGGCCGCGATCCTCGGCTGGGCCAACCGCCAGCTGGGCAAGACGCAGCGCCTGGCCGGCGTCGAGTTCCGCGACTCCCTGCCGCGCAGCACCATCGGCAAGATCATGAAGCGTGAGCTGCGCGCGCCATACTGGGAAGGGCGCGGCAGCAGGATTTGAACGGGATCGCACCGGATGAATTACCGCTTCATGGTGAGCCTGTCGAACCATGAAGCGGTCCGCACCGACGGTCGTGCGAGGCCTTCATGGTTCGACAGGCTCACCATGAAGGCTAGAAGGAGCGGAAGTCCCGCGGAATGAACCGCAGCACCTCGGAAGGAAACACCATGGCCGACGTCGAACTGAGGACCGCGCATCTCTTCACCATCTGGCTGGAGGTCAGCGAGATCAGCGACCTCGGTGCCACGCCCTACGGCCAGCGGCGCATCGGTACCGTCAACGGCGGGCGCTTCGAGGGCGAGGAGCTGCGCGGCACCGTCGCACCCTCGCCGGGCGGCGACTGGATCCTGCTGCGCACCGACGGCGTCATGATGCTCGACGTGCGCATCACCTTGCGCACGAACGACGACGCGCTGATCTACATGAGCTACCGCGGCATGCGGCACGGCCCGCAATGGGTGCTCGACCGGCTCAACAAGGGCGAGAAGGTCGATCCGTCCGAGTACTACTTCCGCACCACGCCGTTGTTCGAGACGTCGTCGAAGAAGTACTCGTTCCTCAACCGCATCATGTCCGTCGCCACCGGCCGCCGCGAGGCCACCGGCCCGATCTACGACGTCTTCCAGGTCCTGTGACGCCGCCCCGGCCCGTTCAATCCGTCATCCCGAGCGTAGCGAGGGATCTTTCGCGAATGGAGTCTCCCTACCCACGAGATGTCTCGCTGCGCTCGACATGACGGACTGAAGGAGCCACTCAACCCCTTCAGAACGTCCCGCCGGTGCGCCACCCGCCGCCGTCGTCCCGTTTCTCCGAGTCGCCCCCGCCGCCGCCCGTACCGCCCCAGCTGTCCGACCGGTTTCCGGGCCAGGACGGGCCATCCTGTCGGCCGCCGAAGTCCGGGTCGGCGCGACGTGAGGGGGCGCGGTAGTTGTCGCGGAAGATCTGATCCAGGGCACCGCCCCTCGCGAGGCCGCCCAGGATGCCGCCGATGACCTGCCCCAGCACCTCCTGGCCGCCGCCGAAAGTTCCTCGCGGGTCGTCGTAGCCGCTGCTGCGCGCGCGATCGCGTGCGCCCTCGAGCTCGACGCGGCGCTGCGCCATCTCGCGGATCTCGTTGCGAATCTGGGCGACTTCGCCATCGGCCTTCTGGTACGCGGTGCGCGCCGCCGTGATCGCGCGGATGGCCTGATCGTCCGCCGGCGTCGCAGTCCGTGAGGCCTCGCGGTAGAGCTGGTTCAGATCCTCGCGCGCCAACCCCTGTATGAGGACATCGACCGCGCTGCCGTACGTGGCCTCGTCGCCTGACCCGAGCGCCTTCTGCCGCTCGGCCTCGATCGCCTGGAGCTCGGCGGTGATCTTCACGATCGTGCCTTCGCCGGTCTTCACGGCCTGATCCGCCGCCTTGACCCGCGCCTCGAGCGACTCGACGCCGTCGGCAGCCAGCGCCTTGCGTTCGATCGCGGTGACCTGTTCCCTGGCGGCCGCTACGTCGTCCTGCTTGCCCTTGGCGTGCTCGCGCAGCCGCGTCGGGATCTCCCGGAGCATCGCATAGTTCGCCCGCGCATCCTGGTAACCGACCAGCCGGGCGATCCTGCGATCGAAGAACCGCACGAAGTTGCCGCTTCTGTCCTCGGCCTGCCCGTGCCTCTTGTTCCACAGGTACATGAACAGCGGGTCGGCCTCGTAGGGCTGCCGCTTGGCGGTCAGGTCGGTTTCGGCGAGGGACGCCTTCTCGTCGGCATTGGCGGCGATCTTCGCGGCCGCCTCGACGGCGGCCTTCGCCGCCTGCCACGCGGCATCCGGCTTGATGCGCTCCGCCGTGCGATGGCGCTGCTCGTCGAGTGCCTCCAGTGCGTCGGCAAGCGTCTGGTCGCGGTCGTGCTTGTCCGCCTCCGCCTTGTCGAGAGTGGCTTGGGCCTCGCCACGCCGGCGCACCAGGGCTTCGACTGCCTGGCGATGGCTGTCGATCATCGCGAACGCCCGCCGCTCGCTCGCGTCGAGATCGCCAATCACCTGGTCGCTCACCATGGCGTCGAGCTTGACGCGCGCCAGCACGCGGAATCCCTCGGCCTCCTCGCGCCTCAGCCGTGCCGCCTCGTCGATCGCCGAGCGCAGCGCCGTATCGAGGCGGTCCTCGTCGGCGCGGACCCGGCTGATCGCTTGCTCGACCGAGAACAGCGCGTCGCGACCCGTCACCATGATCCGATCGTCCTCACCAGCGGGTGATGCGGCTTTCGAGCACCGGCATCCGGAACTCGGGTTCGGGGAAGCCGCGGCGCTTCTCGCCCAGGCGCGCGTTCTGCACGATGCCGTTGCGCGTCTTGTCGTCGCGCACGGCGTTGAATACCTCGATCGGCACTCGTACGGCAAAGCGCGAGACGGTGTCCATCTGGTTGGTCTCGTCGTTGCGGACCGACAGCCGGACCGGGTTGCCGCCCGGATCGATCGCATCGACGACGACGAAATAGGCGCGTCCCTGGAAGCGCGGGTGTTCGCGGAAGAACCCGGTCTGGTCCTCCGGCCGCCCGGCGATCCGAAGCACGTACTCCTGGCGCAACGTTGCGGCGAGCCGGTCGAGCTCGGCCACCGCCGAGCGTGCGTCCGCCGCGTTGCCGCGCTCCAGCGCCGTCCGGCCCTGGGCCAGGATCGCATCGGCGCGTTCCCGGGCAGCCGGAACCCGCGCCTCGGCGGTGATCGCCTGGTGCGCCGCGGCGAGCTGGCGCGGCAGGGTTTCGGTCAGCTCCGTTCGTGCTTCGCGGACGGCTTGTTCGCGCGGCCGCACAACGCTGTACTGGTAGAGCCCGATCGCGACGATGAAGGCCGCAAGGCCGCCGCCGATCCATGTCCCGTACCGCCCGCGCCTTACCCACAGCGTTGCCAGCGTGCGCTCGAGGCCCGGCTTGGGCGGCGTGTAGACAAAGCGGCTCTCCTTGAGCGCCTTGACGCCCTCGGCGATCACGCTGTCGGACACCTCGATGCCCTGGCTCTTGTACAGCGCGCGCAGGCGCTCGACGAGCTGCTCCTCCCTGATCTCCTCGTTGAGCTCGCGCTCGACCAGGCGCTCGCGATGGCGCAGCGTGTCGACCACGTCCATCGCGAGCATCAGCTCGTCGAGCTTGGCGGGAGGCGCGGCAGCGGTCGCCGCAGCCGCGGGGTCGGCGGTCGACATCAGGGCCTCGCGCAAACCGGTGAGGTTGCTTCATGGTGAGCACAGGCACAGACGCTTCGCGTCTTGCCGGGTCGAACCATGAAGCGCCGCACCACCGCCCGTGCGATGCCTTCATGGTTCGACAAGCTCACCATGAAGGCTACTGGCGTACGGCGAGTCATTCTTGTCGCTGGATTCATGTCGCGTCTGGCTCTCAGATCGGCAATGCCTTTCCGTCGGCCACGAGCTGCGCGATGCGCCGCTTGCCGTCCTCGACGGCATCGCGGATCTCGGCCGAGTTCTTCGTGGCGAGAGTGCGCATCTCCACGATGATCTGCTGCGAGCGCTCCTGGAAGCCGACGACGGAATCGACCAGCTTCTTGACGGCGTCGGCGCGGATGGTGGGACCATATCCGGCCTTGACCGCTTCCTCCTGCACCTTGTCGCCGATCTCGGACAGCGACTCGAGCGACTTCGAGATGCCTTCTTTCATGGCGTTGAGCGTCGCGGTCGACTCGTGCAGCCCGAACATGCCCGTGAACGAGGCCTTGAGCGCGGTCAGCACCGAGTCGTTGGTCGAGAAGAAGGAAACCGACTGGGCGTAGATGCGCTCCTTGGCGTTGGTCGTCTGCTGCAGCCGTGCCATGACCACCTCGGACGTGTTGTACGAGATGGTGAGGTTGTCCGACAGGTCCTTGGCGATCTGATAGCGCTTTTCCTCGTCCTGCACGCGCCGCAGATGTTCATCCCGCGTCAGCTCGAGACGGGCACGCTCGGCCGGCTCGGTGCCGGCGAACCCTGCGACCTTGTCAGATGCTTCCTTGAGGGCCGCGCGCACGCCATCGACCTTGGCCGTCGCGGTCTTGAGCGTTTCGAGCGCCAGTACTTCCGCCTGTTTCAGTGCCCCGCGGTAGTCGGCATAGGCTTCGAGGATGATGTGCTCGCGGTCGATCTGCCCCTTGGTGTCCTTGGTGACGTCGAGATAGATCTCCTTCACCTTGTCGAAGCGGTCGGCGATGTCGCCGCGCGAGATCTTCATCCACGTATTGGTGGCGCGTTCCATGATATCGAGCTTGCTGTCCGACAGCTGGTCGACCATCCGCTTGGCGTCGTCCCGGATGGAGTTGAAGCCCTCGGTGATCCCCTTGTAGCGCTCGCCGATCTCCATGCCCGAGATCTGCTCGCGCACGATCTCGTTGAACGCCGAGGCGTGGCCAAGCGTCCGGGCGATCACCTGGATCTTCTCCGGCTCCAGGTCGGTGATCTTCTCCAGCAGCGAATTGATCGGCGCTGGCTCCTGCTTGTCGGGCATCAGTCCGACGTCGCGCAAGGCGCCGACGGCCTTGTCGAGATACTGCATCGGGGTGCGGACGACGACATCACTCATCGGTCCCTCCTGTGGTGGGAAATGTGTCCGAACGATGACTGGTGCGGCTTGTCGAAGAGCCGTAGCGCCGACATACGCCTGTCGCGCGACATGTCCGCGTCATGGGGTGTTCCGGGGGATGCAAGCCGTTCTTCGCATGACTACAGGCGGCCACGATGGCAGGCGAGGACCGTCTGGTGCAACCGCGCCGCCCGACATTTTTGCCAAGATGCCCGCCCCCACGGTCTGCGCATCGTATCTGTATCAAATGCGCGCCGCGGCCGGAATCTCTCTTTCGGGTGAAAGGCAAGATCAAGGTGGTTGCATGTCTCCGCAACCAGTTCGACCCGGCGGCTGTCCCAATCGTCATCCCGAGCGTGGCGAGGGATCTTCTGCGAACGGAGACTTTTTCCACGTCACCCCCGGCACAGCGCAAATACGCCAACTTTGGATGCACGACTGTCCAACTGGACCGCGCGCCTCCCGGCGCGCTCATGATTTGCCGAGGAGAACCGAAGAGCGCGGCAGGAGCCCCGCGGTCCGGTTGGACTGCCGTGCGTCCAAAGGTAGCGCCTATGGAGCGCAGCGGGAGGCTCTGCGGACCGAGACTCCATTTCCAAAAGATGTCTCGCTGAGCTCGACATGACGGATTGAACGGACCGTGGCTCGAACGAAACGGGCGCTATCGATACGCCCGGCCTTTGCGCGCGTACGCTGCGGCGGAGTGGCAGATGTTCTGGCCCATCAGGCTGGTCTCGATGGCGGCGCGAGCCTCGTAGATCGCGGCAACCCCCTCCTGCACAGCCGGGCTGGCGGGCGCGGCCTCCAGCGCGTAGTCCGCCAGTTGGCACGCCAGCCGGTGCTCGCCGCCCTCCATCAACGCCTTGGCCCGCGTCAGCAGGGCATCGGCGCCGCCGGCCAGCGCCGCGATCTCGCGCGCCAGTGCTTCCCGCGGCGCCGGCTTGAGGTCGCCGGGCCGGCCGTTCCACCAGCCGCCGAAGTAACGCACCACGGTGCGGATGATGTGCTCGCTGTCGTCGTAGACCGGCTGCAGCCAGGGCGAGTCGCTTTTCGGGATCTCGACCATGTGCACGATGTCGACATGTGGCGGCGCGCCCTGGTTCAGCGCCGCAATCGTGCGCTCGACGATCAGGTCGAGGAAGTCGGCGCTCTCCAGCAGCATGCGCTGGATCTTGGCGGCATCGCGCACCACCGGCCCGCCGTGGCCGGGGCAGATCGACTCGGGCCGCTTCGCCGCCATGGCGCGCAGGCCCTTGGCCCAGTCCCAGGGATAGCGCTGAACCTTCTGCGGGTTGCCGGCGTTGGGCACCGCCCAGATGAAGAGATCGCCCGGGCACAGCACGCCGCGGTCCGGGCAGAAGATCCAGGTATGGTCGTCGGTCTCGCCGCGGCAATGGTGGATCTCGAAGGTCACGCCGCCGACCCGGATGTCCATGCGCTCGTCGTAGAGCGTGTTGGGCTGGATGTCCGGAAAGCCGAAGCTCTTGAAATTCTCCGGCTTCAGCTCGGCCAGCTCGGCGGTGCCGCCGAACTGCCGGGCGTTGATCGCGGCGTTGTAGCCGCGTGTCTTGAGGTAGCGCGCGAAGCGTGCCGGCATCGCCTTGTGCGCGATCACCCGCGGGTCGGCCTGGCCCGTCACCAGGAAGTGCTTCAGCCCGTAGGCATGGTCGACGTGGCCCTGGGTGAAGATCGCGGTATGGATCGGCGCCCGGGTCTTCTGGCGTAGCAGCCCGTTGAGCGTGCCGCCGAGCTGCTCGATGCCGCTGTCGACCAGCACGACGCCATCGTCGGTCTCGAAACCGGTGACGCCGCTGAACAGCGACTGGAACCAGGTCCGCTCGGCCACCTCGACCGGACCGCCCGACCAGAAGAACTTGGCTTCCTCCGGGCTCTTGCCACGCACTTCCGCCATGCGCTGCATCATCGTGATCGCGGGCATGGGTTCCCCCTCTTTGGATTGCTGTCGTCCTGAGCGCGGCGATGGATCTTTTTGAACCGGGCGCAGGGCGCTGCATGCCCGAAAGATTCCTCGCTTCGCTCGGAATGACGTGTGGCGCTCGACAGGACGTGCGCGCCACTACTGCGGCATGATGCCGAGCTGCGTCACGAGGTCGAGCCAGATCGGGCTCTCGTCCTTGAGGATCTGCTCGAACGTCTTGTTGTCGGTAGCGGGCTCGTCGATGCCGAAGGTATCGAGCATCTGCCTGATCCGTGGCGTCTGTCCGCCCTCGACCATCAGCGCCGAGAGCCGCTCGACGATGTCCTTCGGCGTGCCGGCCGGGGCGAAGAGCCCCACCCAGCCGCGGATCTGGAATGCCTTGGCCGTGACGCCCTGCTCGAGGAAGGTCGGCACATCCGGCAGCTTCTTCATGCGCGTGACTTGCGGCACGGCAATGGCCCGGCCGGCGCCTGACTGCAGCACGCCGGCGGCGGCCTGGTAGCTGCCGCTGCCGGCCTGAATGGCGCCCGCCGCCAGGTCCTGCCACATCGGCGCTTCGCCGCGGTAGTGCACCGCCTCCATGTTGAGGCCGAACGCCTTGTTCAGCTCGGCCACCACGACATGTGAATAGGAGCCGGCGGCATAGGTGCCGATGCTGACCTTGTTGGTCTTCGCCCAGGCGGCGAATTCCTTGAGGTTGGTCGCGGGCACCGACTTGTGGACGATGAACGGCAGGTGCCCCGCGCTCATGAACGAGATCGGGATGAAATCCTTGTTCGGGTCGTACGGCAGGCTCTTGTACAGCACCTGGTTCATCACCATCGTGGTCGAGATGGTGAACAGCAGCGTATAGCCGTCGGCCGGCGACTTGGCGACCAGGTCGGCGCCGATGATGCCGGCGGCGCCGGCCTTGTTCTCGACCACGACCGGCTGGCCGATCTTCTGCGAGATGTGATCGCCGTAGGCGCGGGCGAACGCGTCCGTCAGGCCGCCGGCCGGATAGCTGACGACAATGCGGACCGGCTTGCCGGGCCAGGCCTGTGCCTGCCCCGCGCCGGTGATCAGCGCCGGCGCGCTGGCCGCCACCGCACCGATGGTCAGCCCCTGGCGCAACAGCCGGCGCCGGGTCGTGTCGCGAGTCATCATGTCGTCCCCCCTAGGAGTGTCTTTTCTTGACGCGTATCAGCCCTACGAACTTCCGGTCACGCACGCAAGCCCGTTCCGGTGAGTAGAAGCGCATAGAAGTTGAGCTCGGCGTCGAGGGCCTTTCGGATCGTGTCGGCTTTCCTGAAACCGTGTTGCTCCCCCGCGAACATGATCAGGCCGAACGTCCGGCCGCGATCGAGCAGGGCCCGGGCCATCATCTCGGTCTGGTTCGGCGGCACGACGCGGTCTTCCTCGCCCTGCAGGAACAGCAATGGCGCGTTGATCCGGTCGGCGAAGTGCAGGGGCGATCGATCATGATAGCACTGGTCGTCTTCGGGTGGCCCCACGAGCCAGTGTGTGTAGCGGGACTCGAACTTGTGTGTGTCGCGCAAGAGAGCCTTGAGGTCGCTGATCCCGTAGTAGCTCGTGCCGGCCTGAAAGACCCCGTCGCGAAACGCCAGGGCGCATATCACGGTGTACCCGCCGGCGCTGCCGCCCGAGATCGCCATCCTTTGCCGGTCGACGCGGCCGATCCCGGCCATATGAAGGGCAGCGTTGGCACAGTCATCGAGGTCGACGATCCCCCAGCTGTGCTTGAGACGGTCCCGGTAGGCTCGGCCATAGCCCGAGCTGCCGCCATAGTTGACGTCCAGCACGGCGAAGCCCCGGCTGGTCCAGAACTGGGTGTTCAGGTTGAGCGCAGAACTGGCCGAGGCCGTGGGACCGCCGTGGACCTTGACGATCAGCGGCGGCAATTCGCGGTCGGGCGCGCTGTAATCGTCATTGCGCGGCGGGTAGAACAACGCGTGCGCCGTCCGGCCGCCCGTTGTCGGGAACTCGACGGGCTGCGGCATGGACATGTATTTCGGATCGGGCGGCTGCGTGCTCGACGACCGAACGACTGTCGGCGCGCCTGTCTTCAGGTCAATCGTGACGACGGCGTTCGGCAATCCCGGCGCGCCGGCGATCAGCACGGCGCGGGTCGGCGTCGCGCGCAGGTCGCCGACTGCCGAGTACGGCACGTCGAAGCGATCGAGCCGCCCTGACCCGACATCGAGGCGGCCACAGCGCCAGAATCCCTTCTCCACGAACGCACAGACCAGGGTCGTCGCGTTGGCGAACGCGTAGGTGGACATGCCGAGATTCCACTGGGGCCGCCCGAACTCCGCTTCGGCCTGGAGCACGGGCTCGACCCGCTCGCCCGTCCACCGCCACAGGTTCCACCATCCACTGCGGTCCGAGACGAAATACAACATGCCGTCCGGCGACCACTCGGGCTGGAAGATCGACTCGGCAGCGCCGCCCGCGAGTCTCCGGGGAGAGGCCAGGGATCCATCAGTCTGCAGGTCGGCGACCCACAGCGCCGATGCATCCCACGGCATGTCCGGATGGCTCCACGTGATCCAGGCGAGCCGGCGATGGTCCGGGCTCAGTTTCGGCGACGCATAGAAGTCCGCGCCCTCGGCCAGGGAGCTGACCGCACCCGAAACGCCGTGGACAGCGACCAGCGTGTGTCGTGGCTCATCGGCACCCGTGGTGTGGTCCTCGCAAACGCAGACGATCCGGCCGTGCGCCGGGTCGAAGACGCCGTCGGCGAATCGCCGCCCTTCGGTCCGGGTCAAGGGTCGCGGCGCCGATCCCTCGATTGCGACATACAGTCCCTGGTCCTGGAAACCCGAGAGGAAGACCTGGTCCGGCGTGACGACATAGGCGCCGCCGCCATATTCGTACACCCTTGTCCGGGCATTGAACGGCGCTGCATTGACGTCGCGCACCACACCATCGGTTCCACGCCGGACAACGACATTGCGTCCGTTCTCCGACGGACGCGATTCCACCCAGAACAACTCCTCTCCCCGCGTCCTGAGCTGACCCAGGCTGACAGTCTCAGCAACGATCAGGTCCGACGTGATGGGGGAGCGCCACGAGCCGTACCCCAGCAGACCTCGATTCGCCATGGCGTTCAGTCCTTGGAATCGGCCGACATCGGTATGGCGGCCATCCTGTCGATCGTATCCCCGGTCCGCAAGCAGCGCACGACGTGGCCGGGCCCGAGCGTCACGGGGGACGGCACCTCGGCGCGGCAGCCGTCAACGGCAAGCGTGCAGCGCGGGGCGAACGCGCAGCCCGGCGGCAAGTTGGCCAGGTCCGGCGGGCTGCCGGGAATCGCGGGCAGACGCCGGCCGGTGAGCCGCCCGCCATGGGCGCGCGTGGAGAGCAGGCCGATGGTGTAGGGGTGACGTGGTCCGCGGATGACGTCGCGCACCGCGCCGATCTCGACGATGCGGCCGGCGTACATGACGGCAATGCGGTCGGCGACCTCGACCGCGACCGAGATGTCGTGCGTGACGAACACGACGGAAAGGCCGAGCGCGCGTTGCAGGTCGCGCAGCAGGAGCAGGATCTGCACTTGCACGGTGGCGTCGAGCGCCGTCGTCGGCTCGTCGGCGAGCAGGATCTTGGGCCGACTTGAGAGCGCGAGGGCGATCATGGCACGCTGCCGCATCCCGCCGGACATCTCGTGCGGATATGCGTCCAGGCGGCGCTCGGGGCTTGCAATGCGCACGCGCGACAGCAGCTCGAGCGCCTTCGCCCGTGCCGCGCCTGCCGTGATCGGCTCGTGCTGCCGGATCGCCTCGATGATCTGCTGGCCAACGGTGTAGACCGGATCCATCGCCAGCATCGGCTCCTGGAACACCATCGACACCGTCTTGCCGCGGAAATCCTCCAGCGGTCGGCCGGCGAGCGCCATCACATCGATGCCGTCGACGCGGATGCTCCCCGTCACGCGCGTCTTGCGCGGCGGATGCAGACGCAGGATGGATCGCAACGTCACGCTCTTGCCGGAGCCCGATTCGCCGAGCAGTGCCACCACCTCGCCGCGGGCCAGCTCCAGGTCGACACCGTCCAGCGCGCGTACGGGCTTGGCGCCGGCCGTAAACGTGACCGTCAGGCCCGAGATCTCCAGGATCGGATCGCCGGCGCCGCTCATCCCGGGTTTCTCCAGGTCATGCCGCTTGCGCCCGGCTGTGGCCAGACCCGGGGTCGGCCATGTGGCAGGCCGCCGAATGACCGGCACCGCACGCCGCAAGCACCGGCGCCTTCGCCGAGCACACCGCCTCGGCGAAACTGCAGCGCGTGTGGAAGCGGCAGCCGGCCGGCGGATTGATCGGATTGGGCGGCTCGCCGCTCAGCGGTGCCTGCTCCGCGCGGTGGTCCGGATCCATCGACAGCATCGAGCCGAGGAGCGCCTGGGCGTAGGGATGGCGGCCGCCGTCGTAGAGTGCGTCGGTGGGGCCGATCTCGGCCACGCGGCCCAGATACATGACCATGACCCGGCTCGCCATGAAGCGTACGACCTCGAGGTCGTGGCTGATGAAGATGTACGTCAGCCCGATTTCTTCCTTGAGGTCGAGCAGCAGGTTCAACACCTGGGCCTCGACCGACTTGTCGAGGGCGGAAACCGCCTCGTCGAGGACGACGACAGTCGGCTCGAGCGCCAGTGCCCGGGCAATGTTGACGCGCTGGCGCTGGCCGCCGGACAGCTCGTGCGGGTAGCGGCCGGCGAACCGCAGCGGATCGAGGCCGACGCGGTCGAGCAGGCGCCGGGCCCGGCGGATCGCTTCGTCGCCGGCCAGGCCGTGCACGCCCGGCCCATAGGCGATCGACTCCTCGATGGTCAGTCTGGGGTTGAGCGAAGCATAGCTGTCCTGGAACACCATCTGCACCCGGGCGCGGAAGGCCTTCAGAGACAGCTCCGCCGTACCGGGAACCTTGCCGGCAAGCCGGATGGTCCCGCTGTCGGGCCGGATCAGGTGCATGATCGTCCGGGCGGCCGTCGACTTGCCGCAGCCCGATTCGCCCACGATGCCCAGCGTCTCGCCGGCGTGGAGGTCGAACGAAACCCCGTCGACCGCCCGTACCACGCCGCGGCGGCGCCCGAGAAGGCCGCCCCTGATGGGGAAGTGCTTGACGAGGTCGTTGACTTCGAGCAGCGGTCGGCCGGCGTCCGGCGGGCGCGTCTGGACGGGACTGGCGGCCGCTATCGTCATGACCTCACGCCTTGATGTCCATGGCCGAGCGCAGGCCGTCGGTGAACAGGTTGAACGAAATCGAGGTGATGAAGATCATGACACCCGGCAGGGCGCAGAGCAGGGGTTGGGTATAGAGCGCGGTGCGCAGGGTGTTGAGCATGAGGCCCCATTCGGGCTCGGGCGGCCTTACGCCGAGGCCGAGGAATGAGAGGCCGGAGGCAAGAATCATCGACACGGCGATGAGGCTCATGCCGTAGACGAAGATCGGGCCGAGCACGTTGCCCAGCACGTGGTGGCGTATGATCGAGATGGCGCCGGCGCCGCTGGCCCGCGCTGCCTCGATGTAGTCGAGGCCGCGCACGCCGGTCGTCACGCTCTCGGCGATGCGCGCGATCGGGGGTATGAACACAACGGTCAGCGAGATCAGACCGTTGGCGATGCCGGCGCCCATCGCGCCGGAGAGCGCAATGGCGAGCAGAACCGAGGGAAAGGCAAAGAAAACGTCGATCGTGCGCATCAGCACCGTATTGACGAATCCGCCGATATAGCCCGCGGTGATGCCGATCGCGGAGCCGATGATGAGCGCCAGCAGCACCGGCGTCACGCCCATGAACAGGGACAGGCGGGCGCCGAAGATCAGGCGCGAGAGCATGTCGCGGCCAAGTTCGTCGGTACCGAGCGGATAGCCGTCCGTGCCGGGCGGGCGCAGGCGGCGAAGGGTCATGCCCTTGTAGGGGTCTTGCGGGGCGATCCACGGCGCGAGAATCGCCACGAGCACGAGAAGGACGATCACGGCGAGCGCCGCGACGGCCACCGGATCGCGCCGGAATCGCCGCCACACCGTCGTCCAGTAGCCGCTTGAGCGCAGCACGACCCCGGCGCTGTCCATTGTCACTGATGCGAGCATCGTGTCAGCTCCGCGCGATACGCGGGTCGAGGCCGGTCTGCAGCACGTCAACGACCAGGTTCAGGACCACGAAGAAGCAGGCGAGCGCGAGGATGGTCCCCTGCAGCAGTGGCAGATCGCGCTGGAAGATGGCGTCGCTCAGCAACAACCCCGTGCCCGGCCAGGCGAATACCGTCTCGATCAGGATCGAGCCGCCCAGCAGGTAGCCGAGCTGGATGCCCATCACGGCCAGCGAGGTCGGGGCAGCATTCTTCACGACGTGCCGGAAGATGCCGAACGAGGAGAGGCCTTTCGCCCGGAGGCCGGTGATGAATTCGTTCGACAGGATCTCGGCGACGAGCGCGCGCACCGTGCGGGCAATGATGCCCATCGGGATGACCGACATGGTGATCGCCGGGAGCACCATGTAGCGCACGTGCTCCCAGTCCCACACCCAGCTCTCCGAGCCGCCGGGGCCTGCGCCCGTCGGCGGCAGCCAGCCGAGCTGGGCCGCGAAGACGATGACCAGCACCATGCCGAGCCAATAGTGCGGTACCGAGACGCCGACCACGGAGAGCCCCGAGGCGAGCTTGTCCACCCAGGTGTCGCGGAAGTAGCCGGCGACGAAACCCGACAGTGTGCCCAGCACGAACCCGATGACGGTGGCGAGCGCGGCGAGAGACAGCGTATTGAGCACCGCCTTCGAGACCTCGACACTCACCGGCCGGCTGGTGCGGATCGACGTCCCGAGGTCACCGGTCACCGCCCGGCCGAGCCACTTGAGAAACTGCTCGGCATAGGGCCGGTCGAAGCCATAGAGCGCCAGCAACTGCTGCCGCAGCGCCTCGGAGGCGTCCGGCGGCAGCACGGAGACCAGCGGATCGCCCGGCGCGAGATGCACGAGGAGAAAGCAGACCACGGACACGCCGAGCATGATGGGCAGGGTGTAGACCGAGCGCTTGACGATGTAGATGAGCATCGAGATCCCGTGCAGCGGTCCCCTGGGGGTCGCCGCATCATTGAACGTGGGCGGTGGACGGGCAAGGACGACCTGCGGCGGCCCGCGGCGGCGCGATCACTGGTCGCACGCGAAGAGATTGCGCCGTCGTCCTGACCAAAGCGAAGGACCCTGCGGTCGTTCGCCCAAACGCGTCATCCCGAGCGAAGCGAGGGATCTCCTGCGAAGGGAGACTCCATTCCCGAGAGATCCCTCGCTTCGCTCGGGATGACGGACCGATCGAACCACCGCCGGGTCCTTCGCGCCTGCCCTGAGCGAAGTCGAAGGGTCGCTCAGGACGACGAGAAACAGGCGCCCCGCGCAATGTGCGCGAGGGCGCCGCGATCGCTACTGGATGCTGACGGGCGCGAGGTCGACGAACCAGCTTTTCGGCTGGACGAAACCCTTGACCTTGGCGCTCATCGCCCGGGGACCCACGTCGTGGGCGACCCAGAGGAACGGCGCCTCCTCGACGATGCGCGCGTGCAGCCGTGCCAGGGCCTCGTCACGATCCTTGTCGGCGAACGACGTGCGCGCCTTGGCGATCAGCTCGTCGAACTCGGCGTTGCCGAAGTACCCCCAGTTGTTCGACACCGGCGGAAACGTCTTCGTCGACGTGAAGCGTACCATGGCGAAGAAGGGGTCCATCGCCGCGAAGGTCACGTTGGTCGCGTGGGCGCCGCGCGACGTCGGGTCTTTCGCGCCGGCACGCCAGTTCGTGAACAGCGCGTTCCACTCGATCACGTCGAGCTCGACGTCGAAGTAGCATTCCTTCAGCGCCTGCTGCAGGAACTCGTTCATCGGCACGGGCTGCATCTGGCCGGATCCCGACGCCGAGGTGATGGTCTTGACCTTGAGGCGCTTGTTGGGGCCGAACCCCGCATCGGTCATCAGCTTCCGCGCGGCGGCGAGATCGTACTTGATCTCGAACTTCGGGTTGCCCCACCAGGGATGGCCCGGCGGGACGGTGCCCTTCGGTACCTCCATCAGCCCGTTCAGCGCCTCCTTCAGCTCGGCGCGGTTGACGCAGAGATTGGCGGCGTGGCGCACCCGCTTGTCGAGCCACGGCGAGCCGTCGGCGAACGAGAACTGCCACGGCCAGACGTGGGGCTGGGCATTGGCGGTGATGACGAAACCCTTGTCCTTGATGGTCTTGATGGCATCCGGCGCCGGGTTTTCGATCCAGTCGACCTGGCCCGAGAGCAGCGCCGCGGTGCGCGCGTTGGCTTCCGGCATCGGCAGCAGCACCACGCGGTCGATCTGGGGCTTGCGCTTCGGATCCCAGTAGTCCTTGTTGGCGATGTATTCGACGCGCTCGCGCGGGGTGAACTTCGCCATCTTGAAGGGACCGGAGCCCGAGGCGTCGGCCGCGAACGCCGCCCAGGCCTGCTTCGCGCGTTCAGTCTTGTCCGCGACGCTGGTGAGGGCGTCGTACTTTTTCTGCCAGTGCGCCGGAGACGCAATGAACAGGTTGGTCAGGTTGATGGGCAGGAAGGAGTCCGGCTCCTTCGTGGTCAGCTCGACTGTGTAGTCGTCGATCGCCCTCGCCGAAACGAGGTTCGGCATGCGGCTGACGGTGACACCGATCTGGTCGGGAGCGAAATGGGCCGCTTCCTTGTCGAGGACCTTCTGCACGTTCCACACGATGGCCGCGGCCTTCAGGTCGGAGCCGTCATGGAACTTCACGCCCTGGCGCAGCTTGAAGACCCACTTGGTCTTGTCGGCGTCGCTCACCTTCCATTCGGTGGCGAGGCCGGGGACCAGCACGCTGGGCTTGTCGGCCGAGGAGAGGTCCCAGTGCGTCAGGGCATCGAACAGGGGAATGCCGGTAAACCGGTTGCCTTCGAAGCCCTGATCGGGCTGACCGGTCGTCTTGGGAACGTCGGCCGCCGTCATGGCGATGCGCAGTACCTTCTCCTGGGCCAGTGCGGTCGTGCCGAATACGGCGATCAGTGCCGCCGCACCCGAGAGCGCCGCGATCGAGTGGCGCGCGCGCGTTGTTCCTGACGGCATGACGTGTCTCCCCTGGGCGTCGATGAGATTTTGCCCTCTCCCCTGATGAGGGCACGAATCATGCCAAAGTATGCATCGCGCGACGCGGATTGGCTACCGCCGTCCCACGCGCCCGCGCCTTGGGAACGCCGGCGCTCACACGCGCTAACTCTGGCCTGCCCAACTGCTCCTCACCCTGAGGAGGCCGCCCCGCAGCGCAGCGCAGGGGCGGCCTCCTCGAAGGGTGGGAACGGTCGAGGTCGTGCGTTCGGGGCTTCGAGCCACCGGTGCGGTTCCCCACCCTTCGAGACGCTCGCTTCGCTCGCTCCTCAGGGTGAGGAGGTGGGTGAACAGCCAAAGTTGGCGCCCATGAGGTCGGCGCTGCCAGACGGCGATCGTGCCAATTCGCGGTGCGCTCTGACTTCGATCACGCGCGCCGCGTCACACGACCCGATCCTGGCGCAACCTCGATATCTCCGCCTTGGAGTACCCGACCTCCTCGAGCACCTGCTCGGTGTGCTCGCCCAGGGTCGGCGGCCGGGTGCGGATCTCCAGCGGCGTGCGCGACAGCTTCACGGCCTGGTCGAGGTAGGGCACCGGCTTGTTGGCGCCCGGGAACGTCACCTGCTTGAACAGCTGCTGGTCCTTGACGTGCGGGTCGTCGAGCGCCTGCTGTGGGCTGTAGATCGGGCCGGCCGGGATGCGCGCCGCGGCCAGCGCTTCGAGGGCCTCGGCCACCGTCCTGTCGCCGCACCATTTCTGCATGCGCTCGCTGATCATCTCGCCGTGGTTGCCGCGTTGCAGGTCGTCCTTGAAGCGCGGGTCGCTGAGCCAGCTCTCCTCGCCCATCAGCCTGGCCCAGCGCACGAACAGCGGCTGGCCCAGCGCCATGGCGAAGATCCAGCCATCCCGGCACTTGAAGCAGTCCGACGGCGCCGCCGTCCAGGCGCGGTTGCCGATCGCGGTCCGGTCGGCCTCGATCATCTGCTGCTCGATCAGATGCGTGTTCGAGGCGTTGAGTGCGCTCTTGATCAGCGCCGTCTCGACCTTCTGGCCCTTGCCCGAGACCTTACGGTCCATCAGGGCCGCCAGCACGCCGATGGTGTTGAGGTAGGCGGTCGAGAAATCGACGTAGGGCACCGCCACCCGCATCGGCCGGTCGCCCCAGCCGGACAGATACATCGCGCCCGACATCGCCTGGCCGATGGTGTCGAAGCCGACGCGCTTGGAGTAGGGGCCCTCAGACCCGAACATCGAGGTGGTCGCCAGGATGATGCGTGGGTTGATGGCCGACAGGGTCTCGTAGTCGAGGCCCATGTCCGTGAGCGTGTCGGCCGGCAGGTTGGCGACCACGACGTCGGCCGTCTTGACCAGCCGCGCCACCACTTCGCGGCCGGCCGGCTTGGTCGGGTTCAAGGTCACGCCGAGCTTGTTGCGGTTCATCTGGAGGAAGGTGACGCCCTCCTTGTCGGGCACCACCGGGGTCACCCAGCGGTCCTCGCTGCCGTCGAGCTTCTCGATGCGGATCACCTCGGCACCGAGATCACCGAGCAGGGCGGCGCAGTAGGGGCCGGCGATGTAGCGGCCGAAATCAAGAACGCGGATACCTTCCAGAACGCCGGGCATGTGGCTTTCCTCTGCTGCTATCCAATCAAGTCTGTCACTCCGAACGAACAGACGTCATCCCGAGCGTAGCGAGGGATCTCCTGCGAAAGGAGCCCGAAAGATCCCTCTCGGGAGCTTGTCGAGGGGCGCTCGGGATGACAGCAGACGTGTGCCAACTCAAGACCACCTCCTACACCACAGCGGGTCGCGGCACGCTACGGCGTACCAGCCACAGGGCCAGCACGATCGTCGGCACCAGGATGGCCAGGCCCAGCAGCTCCATGGCGGTATTGCTGAGCGGCATGATGCCGCCGCCGGGTGTTGCCAGCACGAGTCCGCCGATGACCAGCATGATCCGCAACGGCCATTCCAGCATGCCCGCCCCGCGCATATCGCCGACGCCTGCCTGGTAGCCCTGGATGCCGCCGCAGATGAACAGCGTGCCGATCGCGGCGGTCACCAGCAGGTAGAGCGCTTCGATCCACGAGCCCTGCAGCACGAAGGCCGGGTTGAGCACGAAGAAGAACGGGATGAAATAGATGATGCTGCCCACCCACATCGACTCCCAGCCGGTCTTCATGGCCGGCGCTCCGGCGATGCCGGCGGCGGCAAACGAGGCGATGGCGACCGGCGGCGTGATCGACGACAGCATGCCCCAGTAGAAGATGAACATGTGCACGGCCATCTTGTTGAGGCCGGCTTTCTCCAGCGCCGGCCCGACCAGGATGGCGAGGAAGATGTAACAGGCAGTGGTGGTAAGCCCCAGGCCCAGGATCAGGCTGGTGATGGCGCACATCGTCAGCAGCAGCAGCGCGTTGCTGCCGGCCAGCGCGAGCAGGTCGTTCGCCAGGCTCGATACGACGCCCGTCATGGAGAAAGCACCGATCAGCAGGCCGCAGCCGGCGAGGATGCCGACCAGCTCCACGAACGTCTTGCCGTTGACCTCGAGGAAGGTGAGGTATTTCGCGAGACCCCATCGCTTCGAGCCGAACGCTTCGTTGAGCGCGACGAGGATGAGCATGCCGCCCAGGGCCGGCATCAGGATGGCGTTCATCCAGGCATCGAAGACGGCACCCCCCGGCGTGCCGGCGGGCAGTGCCACCGCCTTGGTAAAGCCGTCGCCGACCAGGACCATCGCCACCGTGGCCGCCAGGGCAGCCAGGCCGTTGACCGTGTTCGCCAGGCGCCATGCGCCGGGCTGCGCCCACTGGTTCAGCACCAGCAGCAGCGCCGTGGCGTAGAACGGCGCGTGGCTCTCGCGCTTGAAGTAGAGCAGCATCACGATCAGCAGGATGATGACGAAAGCGTAGTACCAGCCGTCCTTGATCGACTGCCAGGCGCTGGGCAGTTCGGACCGGGGCAGGCCCTTCAGCCCGTGGCGCGCGGCGTAGGAGTCGACCTGCATGAACAGGCCGGCATAGTAGAGCAGCGCCGGGATGGCGGCGGCCAGTGCCACCTCGGCGTAGGTCACCCCCATGAACTGCGCCATGACGAAGGCGGTGGCGCCCATCACCGGCGGCGCCAGCACGGCACCGGTGGACGCACAGGCCTCGATCGCGCCGGCATAGGAGGCGCGGAAGCCGGTGCGCTTCATGACCGGGATGGTCATGGTGCCGGCAGTGAGCACGTTCGACACGATGCTGCCCGACATCATGCCCAGCATGCCGCTGGCGAAGATGCAGACCTTGGCGGCGCCGCCGCGGAACGTGCCGCACAGGGCGAACGACAGGTTGATGAAGAACTTGCCGGCGCCGGTCATCATCAGTGCCGTGCCGAACACCAGGAAGCCGATCACCACGTCGGCGAACGCCTGGACGGGAATGCCCAGCAGGCTTTCGGTCGACAGCATGTGGTAGGCCGATGCCTGATCCCAGGTCGACTGGGTGCCTTTCAGCGGGCCCAGCCAGCGCGCTTCGGCGAACAGCGGATAGACGGTAAACGGGAGGACCGACAGCACCAGGCTCCAGCCGCCGGTGCGGCGCAACGCCTCCATCAGCACGAACCACATGAGGTAGCCGGCCCAGATCACCCGGTCCGGCGCACCACCGAATTCCCAGCCCAGCTCCGCCGATTTGCGGATGTGCAGCATCAGGTAGATCGATGCGGCGGCGGTCACCACGAACAGCAGGATGTCGTACCAGGGCAAGCGGTCCACCGGCGCGCGCCCACCACCCGGGAAGATCAGGAAGGTGAAGGGCAGCATGCAGAGGATCAGGAGGTAGAAGTATTCCGTGTTCAGCGGCGTGAAACCGACGAAGAACCGCAGGCCGAATTGCTGGTTGATGCACAGGAAGATCGTGATGCCGCTCAGCACGATCAGGCCCCAGCGCCACACGCCGGCCAGGGTGCGCACGCGGATCGTCTCGGCCTCGACCGGCCCGGTCGCGACATGTGGATCGTCGAACTCGATCTTTCTGGCGGCCTCGGCCATGTGTCTCGCTTCCCCCGGTTTTGTCATTCCTTCGGACCGCGCGCGTGGACGCGCGCGGTCCGAAATCCGCATCAGTCGAACACGGTCGGCAGGTCGGCTTTGCCCAAGGCCTCCTTGCGGGCGGCCATCCATGCCTTGCGGAACGCCTCGCGCTCGTCGCCGGGGTTGGTTTTGAGGAAGTCCGACCATGCCGCAACCAGAACGTCCTGCCGTTTCAGCAGGGACTGGTTGTGGGCGTCATGTTCCGCCGTCCAGGCGCCGGCCTCGCGCAGCGCCTTCACGGTGCCGCGATGGTGCGGCAGCACCCATTTCAGGGTCTGGCGGCTGACCGCGAGGCCGGCAGCGCCGGGCGCTGCATCCTTGTAGAGGTCGTAATGCACGATCATCGCCTTGGTGATGGCGTACACGGTGGCTTCGTCCTGGGCGGCATAGGCCATGAACAGCGGATAGCCATAGGTCGGCATTTCCAGCGGCGTCTGCGGCGAAAGCCCGCCCGCGCCGCAGGTCGCCGCGTGCGGTATGAAGTACGGGCCGATCTTGTGCATGCGTGCCCACGCCTCCTTGTCCTTGTGCGGCGTCGAGATCCAGACCAGGCCACGCGGCGAGTTCTCCAGCTCCCGGGCCTGACCGGTGATAGTCGAGACGATGGCGGCATCAGCCTCGTTGTTCAGCATGCCCTTCCACATGGCGCCGAAACTGGAGAACTCCACCAGCCTCACGTCGGCCGGCGTCAGGCCACCGAAGGCGAGGTAGGCGAAGGCGTTCTGGTTCAGCGCCGGCGAGCCGACGACGATGCCGATCCGCTTGCCCTTGAGATCCTTGGCCTCCTTGACGCCGGTGTCCTTGGCGACGCCCAGCCCGACGCCGTTGCAGTCGTTGGAGCCGAGGATCATTTGCAGGCGTTGCGGCCCCCAATCCTTGACGGCGAACTCGAAGACACCCTCCTGGGCGAAATACATGCCGATGCCCATGGCCGAGATCTGCGCCCGGCCGGCACGCAACGGGTTGAGCCGGGCCACGTCGTTGCCTGCCGGCAACACGCGCAATTCGGTGCCGTGCTTGTCCTTGAACACCTTGCCGACCGCGACCGCGACATTGAAACCGGACGTGCCGGTGTCGTAAGCGGTCGCAGTCACCGTCTGGGGCAGCTTGATGTCCTGCGCTGCCGCCGGCAGGCTCGCCGCGAGTGCCACGGCGAGGGTGATCAGACGCCTCATTGGTCTCTCCCTTCGGTTGCCGCTGCTGGAAATGCGATCCAGGCTGACCTTGGCCAGTGCTGCCCTGCGCGCCGCCATCCAGCCCTCTCGCAACGCTTCCTTGTCGTCGGGCAGGTTGGTCTCGAGGAAACACTGTCCAGGCGTTGGCCAGCGGCGCCTGCCGTTGGAGCAGCCCGTCACTGTGCCTCTGCGTCGCGTCGGTCCACGCGCCGGCTGCCTTCACCCTCCTCGGCCGATCACTCGAAGACGATGTCCATGGCGATCTTGCTTAGCGTGTCCTTGCGGGCGGCCATCCAGGCCGTGCGGAAGGCGTCCTTGTCTTCCGGCGGGTTCGACTTCAGGAACGCGTCCCACGCCGTAGCCAGGGCCGTCTGGCGCTGAACGAGCTTCTGGTTGTAGGCGTCGTGCTCCGCCTTCCACGCGCCCGCCTCCTTGAACGCCTTCACGGCGCCGTCGTGGTAGGGCAGCACCCAGGCGAAGTTCTGCCGTTGCAGGGCGAGACCCGCGGCGCCGGGGGCGCCGTCCTTGTAGGCGTCGTAGCTGACGATCATCGCCTTGGTGATGCCGTGGACCAGGTCGGCGGGCTGCGTGGCGTAGGCCATGAAGATGGGATAGGCGTAGGAGGGCAGCTCCACGGGATTCTGCACCGACATGCCGCCCACTCCGCAGGTCACCTTGTGTGGCGCGAAGTAGGGCCCGATCTTGTGTAGCCGGGCCCAGCCGGCAGTATCGGCGGCGGGCGTCGGGGGATAGATGAGGCCGCGCGGCGATGCGTCGACCTCCTTGACCTGGCCGGAGATCGACGAGGCGGTGGCGGCGTCAACCTCGTTGTTGAGCATGCCCTTCCACATGGCGCCGTAGCTCGAGAACTCGACCAGGCGCACGTCCTTGGCGGTCAGGTTGCCGAAGGCGAGGATGGCGAAGGCATTCTGGTTCAGCGCCGGCGAGCCGACGACGATGCCGACGCGCTTGCCCTTGAGGTCCTTGATCTCCTTGACTCCGGTGTCCTTCGCGACGCCCAGCGAGATGGCGTTGCAGTCGCTCGACGCGATCATCAGCCGCAACTGCTGCGGGCCCCATTCCCTGACCGCGAACTCGAACACGCCCTCCTGGGCGAAGTAGCCGCCGATGCCCATGGCCGAGGCCTGGGCGCGATTGCCTTTCAGCGGCCCCAGGCGCGCCACGTCGTTGCCGGCCGGGAGGATCCTGACGTCCGAGCCATGCTTGTCCTTCAGCATCTTGCCGACGGCGACGGCTATGTTGAAACCGGACGAACCGGTGTCGTACGCGGTCCAGGTCAACGTGCCGGGCAGCTTGATGTCCTGTGCCGCGGCCGGGACCGCGGTCAAAGCCATTGCCATCACGAACGTCGCTGCAAGCGCACGCGTGCTCAGGGTACGCATGGTCACCTCCCAGATCGGGCCCCAAGCCGGTCCGGCGCGGCGTGCGGGCCTCCTATTCGAAGATCACGTCGATGCCGGCCTTTTTGAGGGCCTCGGCGCGCGCCTTGAGCCAGCCGGCGGCGAATTCCTTCTCATCCGCCGGTGCGCTCGCGCCGTAGGCTTTCCACGCCGCCGCGATCACTTGCTGGCGGGCGATCAGGGCGTCGTTGTGCTTCTGGGCCGCCTCGGTCCAAGCGCCCTTCTCGCGGAACGCCTTGATGGCGCCGGGGTGATAGGGGACGACCCAGGTGAAGTTCTGCTTGTCCAGCGCCATGCCGTCGGCGCCCGGCGCACCGGCCTTGTAGTCGGGATAGGCGTCGATCATCGCCTTGGTGACGATGTGGATCTGGTCTTCGCCGCGATCGGCATACGTCATGAAGATCGGATAGGCGTAGCCGGCCATCTCGATCGGCTTGTCCGCCGACGCGCCGCCGGAGCCGCACGTCGCCTTGACCGGCACGAAGTAGGGTGCCTTCCGCTTCACGCGCTCCCAGCCCGCCGTGTCGGAGGCCGGCATCGGCGGGAACACGACACCGCGCGGCGAGGTGTCCATCTCCTTGGACTGCCCCGAGATCGTCGAGGTGAGCGCGATGTCGGCCTCGTTGTTCACCATGCCCTTCCACATCGCGTTGTTCGACGAGAACTCGACCGGCTTGACGTCGGCAAGGCCCAGTCCCGCGAACGCCAGCAACGCGATCGCCCCCTGGGTCAGCGCCGGCGAGCCGACGACGACGCCCAGGCGCTTGCCCTTGAGGTCGGCCGGCAGCTTCGCGCCGGTGTCCTTGGCCACCGCCAGCCCCAGGCCATTGCACGACGTGGCGGTCATCAGCAGGCGCGTGGGCTGCGGCCCCCAGGCCTTCTGCCCGAACTCGAACACGCCTTCCTGCGCGAAGTAGGTGCCGATCCCCATCTGCGAGATCACGGCGCGCCCGGCCCGCACCGGCGCCAGCCGTCCGGTGTCGTTGCCCGACGGCAGCAGGCGCAGGTCGCTCGCGTACTTCTGCTTGAACTGCTGGCCGATGGCGACAGCGATGTTGAAGCCGGAGGATCCCGTGTCATAGGCCGTCCACGCCATTTCGGCCGGCAGCTTACCCTGGCCAAAACAAGGCAACCCGAGTGCTACAACGCAGACAAACGCGGCCACGGCCGCCGGTGTGCGGGCGGTCATCCAATCTCCTCCCCGGGGCGCCTCGGACCCGGCGCTCGTTGGCTTGTCAGGAACCTAAATCGCCGTTCATGTTACAGGCTGGCGGCGCGGAGTCCACCCCTCTCCCGCCAAGCGGGAGAGGGAGGGCCCATCGCGTCTGCGATGGGAGGGTGAGGGCTTCAACCGCCGCGCCATGCGTGAAACCCTCACCCGGCGCGAAGACGCGCCAACCTCTCCCGCAAGGCGACGCAAGGTGGGAGAGGTGAAGATGCCCGCGCTCCGGGCTACGGCTGGTCGAAGAATCTGTTGGGGCTCAGGAAGAACGCCAGCACCAGCGCGCCCGCGTCGGTCCACGCCTCGTGCCGGCTGCCCTGCGGCCGCCAGACATAGTTGCCGGCGGTGCATACGCCTTCGTGGTCGGCGAACGACCCTTCCAGCACGTACGTCTGCTCCAGCCGGACATGCTCGTGCATCGGCAGGCGGGCGCCGGGTGCCCAGCGCATCAGCACGGTCAGCATGCCGGTCTGCTTGTCCTCCATCAGCGTCTTCATCTCGATGCCGGGGAAGCGTGTCGGCGTCCATGGCAACGCGGCGACCTCGACATAGCGCGAGGCCAGTTCAGCGCCGGTGGTCGGCGATGGCATGAGAGCGGTGTCGGGCATCGTCCCCTCCCTGGGATACGGTGCCGGTCGGGCCGGCCCGGCCAGTATAGCCAGGTGCCCATGACATGCCATTCACGACTGTCATCCCGAGCGGAGCGAGGGATCTAGGGTAACGCCTGGACCTCTCTCGCTACGCTCGGGATGACAGATGTATTCTGGTCGGGAGCGGCGGCGTCACCCGTCGTCCTGGAACGCCTCCTGGCGTTTCTTCTGGAGCGCCGGCAGCGCCATCAGGATCAGCAGGATGGCGGTGACGATCAGCAGGCCGGCGCTGAGCGGCCGCGTGATGAACTGTGTCGCATCGCCGCGCGACAGCAGCATGGCACGGCGGAAGTACTCTTCCATCTGCGGCCCCAGCACGAGGCCGAGCAGGAAGGGAGCACCCTCGCAACCCAGCTTCAGGAAGATGTAGCCGATGACGCCGAAGCCCGCGACCGTCATGACATGGAACGTGCTGTTCTGCAGCGAATAGGCACCGATGCAGCAGAACAGCAGGATCGAGGGGAAGAGGAAGCGGTAGGGCACCGTCAGCAGCTTCACCCACAAGCCGATCAGCGGCAGGTTGATGACCACCAGCATCAGGTTGCCGATCCACATCGAGGCGATCATGCCCCAGAACAGGTCCGGCTTCTTGGTCATCACCTCGGGGCCGGGCTGGATGCCCTGGATGATCATGGCGCCCACCATCAGCGCCATCACCGCGTTGGACGGGATGCCCAGCGTGAGCATCGGGATGAACGAGGTCTGCGCGGCGGCGTTGTTAGCCGCCTCCGGCGACGCGACTCCCTGGACCGCGCCCTTGCCGAATTCGCCGGGATTGCTGGAGAGCTTCTTCTCCAGGGTGTAGGCGGAGAACGCGGCCAGCGTTGGA
>Ga0187894_10001645_pt1 | contig 28222 bp, 25 predicted proteins | sample GBC1701081metaG_FD_136650 | JGI IMG/M metagenome (GOLD analysis project Ga0187894, IMG submission 136650) | White microbial mat communities from a lava cave in the Kipuka Kanohina Cave System on the Island of Hawaii, USA - GBC170108-1 metaG ...
AAAGGCCGTCGCCCAGGGCGCCTTCCGCGAGGACCTCTACTACCGCCTCAACGTCGTCAACATCCTCGTCCCCCCGCTCCGCGAGCGGCCCGAGGAGATCCCGATCCTCGCCGAGCACTTCTGCCAGAAGTACACCCGGCAGTACAACCGCCAGCGCGTGCATCTCTCCCGCGAGATCCTCGAGCGCTTCCTCGCTCACTCGTGGCCGGGCAACGTGCGCGAGCTGGAAAACCTCGTCAAGCGCATCGTCGTGCTCGAGAGCGAGGAGTTCGTCGCGCACGAGCTCCTGGGCCGCGAAGTCCTGAGCAACGGCCACGGGCCGCTCGTTCACGCGCTCCGCAACGGCGCGGCACCGGAACGGGCCGCGGCCGTCGTGCCGGCGCCCGAGCCGAAGCCGGCCCCCGCCGCACCGGCGTGGAACGGTCTCGGCCTCAAGGAGGTCGCGCGGCGGGCCGCGCGCGAGGCGGAGCACGGCGTCATCAAGCAGGTGCTGGAGGAAGTCCGCTGGAACCGCATGGAAGCCGCGCGTCGGCTCAAGATCAGCTACAAAGCGCTACTTTACAAAATCCAGGAGTGTGGGCTCTAGCCATGACACCATCCCAACAGATTGCGACCTCGAGCGACGCCTCGGTCGACCTCGAAGACAAGATCCGCACCCACAAGGCCGAGATCGGCATCATCGGCCTCGGCTACGTCGGGCTCCCCGAAGCCATGGAGTTCGCCAAGGCCGGCTATTCGGTCACCGGGTTCGACATCGATGCCGAGCGCGTCTCCAAGGTCAACCACGGCACCTCCTACGTCGAGGACGTCGACAGCCGGGAGATGAGCGATCTCGTGCGGCAGAAGAAGCTGCGCGCGACCGCCGACTTCCGCATCCTCGCCGACATGGACGTCATCCACATCTGCGTCCCGACCCCGCTCCGGAAAACCCGCGACCCCGACATCAGCTACATCGTGAGCGCGGTGGAGGAGATCAAGAACAACCTCCGGCGCGGTCAGCTGGTCATCCTCGAGTCCACGACGTATCCGGGCACCACGGAGGAGGTCGTCGCGCCCACCCTGGCCTCGACCGGACTCGCCGTCGGCACGGACGTGCACCTCTGCTTCTCTCCCGAGCGCGTGAATCCGGGCGACAAGCAGTTCCCGATCTACACGATCCCGAAGGTCGTCGGGGGCATCACGCCGCGCTGCGCCGAGCTGGCGATGGCGCTGTACTCGCAGATCGTGAGCCAGGTCGTCTCCGTCTCGTCGACGAAGGCGGCGGAGGCGGTCAAGCTCCTCGAGAACACGTTCCGCGCCGTCAACATCGGCCTGGTCAACGAGCTGGCCCTGATGTGCTCGAAGCTCGACATCGACGTGTGGGAGATCATCCACGCCGCCAGCACCAAGCCGTTCGGCTTCATGCCCTTCTACCCGGGCCCGGGCCTCGGCGGTCACTGCATCCCCGTCGACCCGCTCTATCTGTCGTGGACGGCCCGGCTGAACGGCTTCGAGGCGCGCTTCATCGAGCTGGCCGCCCAGATCAACGGGGCCATGCCGCACTACGTCGTCACCCGCATCACCGAAGCGTTGAACGAGCACGCGAAGAGCCTCCGCGGGTCCCGCGTCCTCATCCTGGGCGTCGCGTACAAGCGCGACGTCGGTGACATCCGCGAGTCGCCGGCCCTCGAGATCATCACCTTGCTCCAGGGCAAGAAGGCGCAGGTCGCGTACCACGACCCGCACGTGCCGTGGTTGCTCCACAACGGCAAGCGGTTCGAGTCGCAGGCGCTCGACGCGGCCACGCTCGCCGAGCAGGACTGCGTGGTCATCGCGACGGATCACACGAACCTGGACTACAAGTGGGTCACGGAGCACGCGACGTGTGTCGTCGACACGCGGAACGCGACGAAGGACGTGAATGGCCACCGCCACAAGGTCACGAAGCTCTAAGCAGGATCACCCCAAGCCGGGAGCGAACCGATGACAGCGGCCAAGTCAGCAGACGTCAGGTGGTTGTTGAAGGACGCGCTGGGCGTGATGTTCAAGCGGAAGCGGCTCATCGTGGGTCTCTTCCTGATCGTCGCCCTCGGCATCTCGTTTGCCGTGCTCAGCGTGCCGGCCAGCTACGAGGTCGCGGGCAAGCTCGTCGTGACGCGATCGCGCGGTGACATCCTCGTCACTCCGGCGGATCAGCGGCAGTTCAATTTCGCCCTCACGGCCCCGACGCAGCAGGACATGGCCGTGCACGCCGAGATGCTGAAGAACCGCTCGCTCATCGAGGCGGTCGCCACGAAGCTCGGCCTCGACCGGAAGAAGGACGACGCGCAGGCGAAGGCCGCCGAGAACCCGATCACGGCCGGGCTCAACCAGATCTCGGTGTGGGTCCCGTGGACCAGCGGCACGTCGGGGACCTCGCCGAAGGTCGCGCCCGAGGAGAATCGGCTCAACTCTGCCGTCAACACGATCCAGTCGGGCCTCACGGTGCAGGTGGTGCCGAACTCCAATCTCATCGTGATCCGCTACCGGAGCAGCGACCCCGTCAAGGGCGCCGAGATCATCAACACGCTGCTCGACCTGTACCGCGACAAGTACCTCGAGCTGCGGCGCAACCCGGGAGTCGTCGACTTCTTCGCTGTGCAGCGCGACCTGCTCGAGGGCAAGCTGAAGGCGAGCGAGAACGCGCTGAAGGCGTTCCAACAGCAGACGGGACTCCTGTCGGGGGCCGTCCAGGTCGACGCGTACGCCCGGCGCCTGGCCGAGGCCGAGAACAACCTGACCGACGCCGTGTACGACGCGCGCGAAGCCGAGGAGCGCCTGCGGATCCTCGAGACCTTGCTGGCGGCCCAGCCGGAGCGGGTGCAGCAGCAGGCCACGATCAAGTACAACCCGATGATCCAGACGATGCAGGAGCGGCTGCTCACGCTCGAGATGGACAAGCAGCGGCTGCTCACGCTCTACACCGACAACGACCGGCGGGTGCAGGACAAGGAGATGGAGATCGAGGCGCAGCGGAAGCGCCTCGCCGAGGCGCAGACCCAGCAGTGGGTGCCCGACAGCGAGGTCACGCAGGTCAACGACCGGCGCCGGGATCTCGAGGAGAAGATCCTCTCCGCGCGGCTCTCGGTCCACAAGAACAAGGTCCGGCACGAAGGCGCCAAGGCCATCGCCATCGACATGCGCGACCGCGTCCGGGACCTGGGCCTGGCCGACGTCCAGAAGCAGGCGTTGCTCCGCGAGATCCAGGCCTCCTCCGAGGCCTACCTCCTGTACCGGAAGAAGGCGGACGAAGCCCGCATCACCGCGGCGATGGACGAGAACAAGATCACGAACGTGGCGATCGGCGAGTTCGCCTCGCGCCAGGGCGCGCCCGTCGGCCCGCCCAAGAACCTGTCGCTCCTGTTCGCCGTGATGGTGGGTCTGGTGTCGGGGGTCGGCGGGGCGTTCCTCCGCGAGTTCTTCGACGGCTCGATCAAGACCGAGCACGAGATCCGATCGTCGGTCGACCTGCCCGTGTTGGGCTCGATCTCGGAGGAGAAGAAGGGCAAGAACGGCAATGGCAACGGCCACGGCAAGAACGGCAACGGGAAGAACGGGAACGGCAACGGGCACGGCAAGCACGGAGTCGAGGGGTAGTCGCCGTCCCTGGGCGGGCACCGGTCTCGCGGCCGGTGCCCGCCCGATTCCAATACGAGCGAACGAGACATGAGCCGGGTGTTCCAAGCGCTGGAGCGAGCAGAAGGCCCGCGGGGGCGGCGATCCCCGGCACTCGAGGACCCTCGGAAGCCCGGCCACCGGAGCGGCGAGCGAGAGGCGGCTGACGCGAGCGGCTACGAGCGGCTGGCGAGCACGATCCTCCAAGCGATCGCCGCCGCCCCGTTCAAGACGATGATGGTGGTCGCGCCCGAGCGTGGCGAGGGCACCTCGACGGTCGCGGCGGGCCTCGCCAGAACCCTGGCGGGCCGGATCCGGGTCGTCCTGATGGACGCCGACTTTCGCAGCCCCGCGCTCGCCGACTGGTTCCATCTCGAGGACACCCCCGGGCTCGCGGACGTGCTCGCGGGCCGGGCCCAGATCGGCGCGGTTGCGGCGGAGACGGACGTGGCAGACCTCCGGGTCGTGCCCGCCGGCAGCGTCGCCGACGACTCGACCCGGCTGCTGTCGAGCGCGCGACTGTCCGACGTGGTGCAAGAACTGGTCGTCAGTAGCGACCTCGTGATCCTCGACGTGCCGCCCGTGCTCCCGTACGCCGACGCCCTCTCGATCGCCTCGAGGGTGGAGCGGGTCGTCCTCGTCACGTGCGCCGAGCGCACGCAGCGTGACGACCTGGAGCGCGCGAAGGACGAGCTCGAAAAGAGCGGCGCGGTGATCCTCGGCGTCGTGCTGAATCGGAAGCCATCCCATGCCCCGCCCTGGATCCAGCGGTACCTGAACCTCTGATTCGACGGGCTGTCGAATACGACTTGTCCCCTGGGAATCGCAATGACGAGCTATGTGCGAACACGACTCTCCGACGCGGTGACGCGGGGCCTCTACTACACCGGGGCCTTCGCGGCGTCGCGCCAGCTTCTCCATAGAAGCACCGCGGTCATCCTCCGCTACCACTCAGTCTGCGAGGACGACGCGTCCCCGCTGTCCTACATCGATCCTGGCCTCTCGGTTCCCCTCGAGGCCTTCGATCGCCAGATGCGATTCTTGCGGGAGCGCTACGCGCCCGTGTCGCTCGACGACGTCGTCGAGGCGGTGGTCGACGGCCGCCCGTTGCCGCCCCTCGCGGTCGCCGTGACCTTCGACGACGGGTACCGGGACAACCATCAGTACGCGTTCCCGGTCTTGCGAAAGTACGGCATCAGCGGCGCGTTCTACATCACGGCGGGCTGCGTGAACAAGGGCGAGCCGATGTGGACCTCGCGGCTGCGCTACTACTTCATGGAGACGCGCGAGCCTCGGCTCGCGCTCACGCAGCCAGAGCCCAGGACCCTCGACCTCGCCACGCCCACCGCCCGGCACGCCTCGTTCGCGTACACCATCGCGGCGATCAAGAGCGCGGGCAAGGTGCGGGGCGCCGAGCTGTTCCGCGACGTCGAGGCAAAGCTCCGGGTGACGAACGTCGAACCGCTCCAGCACTGCATGATGTCGTGGAGCGAGATCGAGGACATGGCCCGCGGCGGCATGGTCATCGGCGCTCACACCCTCACCCATCCGAATCTCCCCGGCCTCCCGCCCGGGGAGGCGCTCGCCGAGATCGCCGGCTCCCGGTCTCTCATCGAGGAGAAGGTGCAATCGCCCGTGCTGCACTTCGCCTACCCGAATGGCCGGGGCGTGAGCCACTTCAACGAGCCGGTCCGCGAGATGGTCCGGAAGAGCGGCTTCCTGTCCTCGGTCACCTCGATCAACGGCCCGGTGTACCGGCACGACGACCCCTTCACGCTCAAGCGCCTCGGCGTGTACCGAAAGCACGCCAACCTCGCGCGCTTCGCGCTCGACATCGAGCGGACCCGCCTCGAGGGGCGGCAGGCGTAGGCGAGCCGTCCGATGCCCGCGCCAGCCGTCGAGCGGTTCAGGGAGCCAGGGAGCGACTCCGGCAACCGCCTGTGGGTCCTCCTGCTCGGCATGCTGGCGATGGCGGCCGGAGCCGGGCTCATGTTCATCGGGGCCACCCTCGGCACGTTCTACGCCGCGGTCGCTGTCCTCGGCCTCCTCCTCGTGGTGGTCATCGTCACGGCACCGGTCTTCGGGATCATCGTCTTCGTGGGCACCCTGCTGCTCGGCTTGCCCGCGTTCCTCGCCGGCGACGGCCGGCTCACGGCGAACAATCTGCTCGGCCTCGTCCTCCTCGCCGTCTTGATGATTCACGTGTGCCTGACCCGCGACCTGTGGTTCCTCCGGGCGCCGCAGGTCATCCTGTTCGCCCTCATCGGGTTCGTGCTCATCGGGTCGCTCATCAACGCGCGCCACCTCTACATCCCGACCGTCCCGCCGCCGAAGGACTTCACGGAGAATACGCTGTTCATCTTCGGCAGCCGGCTGGTCTTCCTCTGCATGTTCGTGACGTTCGTCAGGACGAGGAAGCACGCCCTGCTGGTGCTCATGGCCGTCCTGGTCTTCACCATGGCGGTGATCCCCTCGGCCTTCAACAGCCTGGCGAACTACAAGGGCGAGGAGGACGTCGCCACCGGCAAGATGGTCGACAGCGAGACCGGGAAGACCACGGAGTTTCGCGTCCAGTCGGAAACCACCTCCTGGAGCCGCAACGAGAACCGCCTGGCGTTCATGTGCAACGTGAGCATCCTGCTCATCTGGATGTTCATCCAGATCTGGAAGAGCATGGCCGTGCGGGTGGTCGGTTTGCTCGCGATGCTCGTCATGGCCGGCTTGACGCTCGCCACCGCATCGCGCAGCGGCTTCCTGAGTCTCGGCCTCATCTTCCTGTTCCTGCTGTTCCAGCGCGGCATCTCGGCGCCGTTCCGCGCCTCCGTCTTCGGCGCCATGGCGGTGTGCGGCCTGATCTTCCTCCTGGTGCTCCCGCGCGCGTCCTACGAGCGCTTGATGAACTATTCCCTCGATCAGTCGACCCATCCGGAGGCGTGGCGGTCGACGCAGAGCCGCATCGAGACGAACCAGCACGCCATCGAGATCTTCCGGAGCGCCCCCCTGATCGGCGTCGGACCCGGCAACTTCCGCTGGCTGCACCGGGAGCGATATCCGTACACGCTGGCCGCGGGCCGGCCGAACCACAACTCGTATCTGTGGGCGGCCACGGAGGGGGGCGTCCTGACGCTCGGGCTCTACCTCCTGCTGTTCTTCTACATCTGGCGGGACCTGCGCAACGCGCAGACGCGCTACGCGCCGACGGACGTGCTCTGGCACGTCACGCGGTTCCTGCGCGGCTTCTTCTTCATCTGGCTCTTCTTCTCGCTCTTCGCGGACTTCTGGCTGGAAGTGCATCTGTACCTGATCGCCGGACTCACCATGCTGCTGGCTCGGGGTCGCCTCGACGAGCAGCCCGCGACGGAGGCCGAGCCGCTCCCGGCGCCGCCGGCGCCGCGCCCGATGGCCCCGGCGCCCGCGCCGGCCCGGTAGATCGCCATGTCCGCCCGCGTGATGTACGTCGTCGACCATTTGAAGTTCGGAGGGGCGCAGACGCATCTCGTGCAGTTGCTCTCCTGCCTCGACCGCCGGCGCTTCGCGCCACTCGTATGCGCCCTCAAGCCCCACGGCGAGCTCCGTCCGGTCGTGGAGCAGATGGGAATCCCGGTGCTGGACGGCGGGCTTGGCCACACGCTGATCGGGCCGGGAGGCCTCCGCGTCCTTGGCCGGCTGGTCCGTCTGCTGCGCGACTACCAGGTCGACCTCGCGCACGCGTACCTGTTCCATCCGAACGCGCTCACCCCGGTCGCGGCGCGGCTCGCGGGCACGCGCGCCACGATCGTCAGCAAGCGCAGCCTCGACCGATACCCGAATCGCCTCGCGCGGCTGGCCGTGAAGCTCGGCAATGCCCTGGCCCAGCGTGTGATGGTGAACGCCGAAGCCATCGGTCGCTTCGTCGCCGCCGAGGAAGGCTGCTCGCCTGGCAAGATGACGCTCATCCCCAACGGCGTCCGGGAGGACGCCCTGGCACCGCCCGGAGACCGGCGGGTCAAGCGGGCAGAGCTCGGGCTTTCACCCGACGCGCCGGTGATCGGCGCCGTCTCGCGCCTGGCGTGGAAGAAGGGCATTCGTCATCTGGTGGAAGCGATGCCTCGAATCCTCGAATCCGTCCCGGACGCGCGCGTGCTGATCGCCGGGGACGGGCCGCTGCGCGGCGAGCTCGAGGCGCAGGCCGAGGCGCTCGGCGTGCGGGACCGGCTCCTGCTCCTGGGCTCGCGGTCGGACACCGTGGAGCTGATGGCGGCATTCGACGTCTTCGTCCTGCCCTCGGTGGTCGAGGGCATGTCGAACGCGCTGCTCGAGGCGATGGCCGTCGGCCGGCCGGTGGTGGCCACGGACGTCGGCGGCAATCCGGAGGTCGTGGGCGATGGCGAGACGGGGCTGCTCGTGCCCCCCGCCGATCCGCATCAGCTCGCGGCCGCCGTCGTGAAGCTCCTGGAATCGCCCGAGATGGCCGTGGAGATGGGCGCGGCAGGCCGGCGGCGTGTGGTCGAGCGCCACCGGATCGACCTGATGGCGCGCCGGATCGAGGACCTGTACGACGCGCTCCTCGACGGAAAGGCCGCCTGACCGTGTTGACCGTGAACGCCATCGTCTTCTGGACGTGCCTCGCGCTGGTCGTGTACATGTACGCGGGCTATCCGCTGCTGCTCTTCGCCCTGGGATCGCTCTCCCGGACCCGGCGCCGGCCGGCCGCGTCCCGCCTTCCACGTGTCTCGCTGATCATCTCCGCGTACAACGAGGAGGACGTGATCCGCGAGAAGCTCACCAACAGCCTCGGCCTCGACTACCCGAGCAACCGGCTCGAGATCATCCTCGCGTGCGACGGCTGCACGGATGGGACCGCGGCGATCGGCCGGGAGTATGCGGCTCAGGGCGTCAAGGTCTTCGACCTCCCGCGCCGGGGCAAGAACGGCACCCTCAACGAGGTCGTGCCCCAGGCGCGCGGCGAGATCATCGTCTTCACCGACGCCAACGGCAAGTTCCAGACGGACGCCCTCACCGCGCTCGTGCGCCCCTTCGCGGACCGCGAGGTCGGCAGCGTGTGCGGCGAGCTGATCTACCTCGAGGCCGACGACAACGTCGTCGCGAAGGGATACAACGTCTACTGGCGCTACGACCAGCAACTGAAGCGCATGGAGAGCAAGCTCGCTTGCCTCCTGGGCGCAAACGGGTCGATCTTCGCGATCCGGAAGGCGCTGTACCGCCCGCTCGATGGCGCCGTCTCCAACGACATGGTCCTCCCCATCCAGATCGCCGCGCGGGGCTATCGCGTGGTGTACGAGCCCGCGGCGATCTCCCGGGAGGCGGGCTCGAAGGATGCGCCCGAGGAGCTGGGACGGCGCTCGCGGATCGTGGGGCGCGGCATTCTCGGCGTGCGGCTGGTCCTGCCCGACGTGCTGCGGGGGCGCCGGGTCCTCCTGCTCTGGGAGCTCCTGTCGAGGAAACTGTTGCGCTACTGCACGCCCATCCTCCTGGGCGGCCTCTTGATCTCCAACCTCTTCCTCACCACCGGAATCTACCGGTGGACGCTGCTCGCCCAGGGCCTGTTCTACGGGACGGCCCTGCTGAGCTTCGCGCTGCGTCGCGTCGGACTCCGGCTCCCGGGTCTCTCGCTGCCGCACTACTTCGTCCTGGGCAACATCGCGGCCGCCATCGGGTGGTGGAAGGTCCTGAGTGGCCGCGAGCTGACCAAGTGGGAGACGGTCGCGCGCACCTACGACGCCCAGATCCCCGCCGCGTCCGACGGCGAGCTGCACTTGTCGAGGCGCTGACGTGCTGAACGCCTTCTCCGTGGACGTCGAGGACTGGTACCAGGTCTCCGACTTCGAGGACGCGGTCGCCTTCGAGTCCTGGGACCAGCACGAGAGCCGCGTCGTCCAGAACACCGAGCGCGTGCTCGCCCTGTGCGCCCAGCATGGGGTGAGGGGGACCTTCTTCATCTTGACCTGGAATGCCGAGCGGCACCCGGCCCTCGTGCGCCGGATCGCCGACGCGGGCCACGAGATCGCGTCCCACGGCTACCGCCATCGCCTCATCTACGAGCAGTCGCCCGCGGAGTTCCGCGACGACATCATGCGCTCGAAGAAGATCCTCGAAGACATCACCGGCCAGCCGGTGTGGGGCTACCGGGCGCCGTCGTTCTCGCTCACCGCCGCGTCGATCTGGGCCCTCGACGTGCTGCTCGAGTGCGGCATGCGGTACGACTCGAGCATCTTCCCGGTGAGCGACCGGCTCTACGGCATTCCGAACGCGGCGCGCTTCCCGTTCGTCATCCGCACGGACGGCGACCGGCGGCTCGTGGAGTTTCCGATGTCCACGGCCAGAGCCGCCGGTCGCAATTGGCCCCTCGGCGGCGGCGCCTATCTCCGGGTCTTCCCCTACGCCTACATGCGCTGGGGTATCCACCGCGTCAATCGCGAGGGGCAGCCGGCCCTCGTCTACATGCACCCGTGGGAGATCGATCCCGGCCAGCCGCGCATCAAGGCGCGGGGCAAACGGGGCATGAGCACCCACTACGTCAACCTCGCCCGGACGGAGGGCAAGCTGGTCCGGCTGTTGCAAGACTTCTCCTTCGCCCCCGTCAGGGACGTGCTCGGACTGAACTGATCATGCGCATCGTCTTCATCACCTGCGACGACGTGTTCTATCTCCCGCGGTTCTTCTCACGTGTATTCGACGACTGGGCCGCGGAAACGGCCGCCCTCGTGCTGCTGCCGCCGCTGCGCGACCTCAAGACGACCGTGCGGCGGTCGTACGATCTCTACGGTCCGTGGGGGTTCCTCAAGAACTCCCTCCGCTATGGACTCCGCAAGTCGGCCGGACGCTTCCTGCCATGGCTACCGGCGTGCCGTGGGCTGTCAGTAGAGGGCGTGGCCAGGGCCCAGAGCATCCCCGTCCTGCGTCCAGGCTCCGTCAATGCGCCGGATTTCGTCGCCAACGTCCGCGACACGCTCCGACCCGATCTCATCGTGTCGGTGGCGGCGTCGCAGATTTTCAAGGCGCCGCTGCTCGCGATTCCGTCTCGCGGCTGCATCAACATCCACGGCGCGCTCCTGCCGCGCTACCGCGGCATGCTGCCGAGCTTCTGGACGCTGTTCAACGGCGAGCATGAGGGCGGCGTGACCGTCCACTACATGAATCCGGGGATCGACGACGGCTCGATCATCGCACAGCGTCGCTTCCCGATTCACGACGACGACACCGTCGAGACCCTGATCGGCCGCTCGAAGGCGCTCGGTGCCGAGCTCCTGTCCGACGTCCTCGGGGCGATCAAACGGGGCGACGTCGCCACTGCCCCCAACAACGCCGCGGAGGGGACCTACTATTCGTTCCCCACGCGCACCGACGTCAGAACGCTCAGAGCGCGCGGCCGGGCCGTGGCCTGATCCCGCGCGGCAACGATCCGTCAAGGAGAGTCCGATGGCCATGGAAGTCGTGAAGAAGAAGGTGAAGAAGCAGCTCCGCCAGCTGGGCGTCAAGCGGGCGCACCTGAACGTCCTGCAGTACTGGGTGCCCTACACGTTCATGAACGGCAGGGCCCTCGCGCCCGACGCAATCACCGTCGAGCTCACCTTCCGCTGCAACCTGAGCTGCCAGATGTGCCCGCTCGACATTCCGCGGGTCATGTACAACCGCGCGAATCACGAGTACGTGGCGGAGCGGAAGAAGGAGGAGCTGACCACGGCCGAGGTGTGCGCGCTCGTCGACGACGTGGCCGCCATGGGCGTGAAGCGCATCACGCTCACGGGCGGCGAGGCGTTCCTCCGGACGGACATCTTCGAGATCCTGGCCCGGGTCAAGGAGCGGGGGCTGCGTGTCTGTGTCAACACCAACGGCTGGTTCCTCACCAAGGCCCACGCGCGGCGGGTCGTCGAGATGGGCATCGACGAGATGTCGATCTCCGTGGACGGGCCCAACGAGACCCACGACGTCATCCGGCGCCGCGAAGGCAGCTTCAAGCACATCCTCGACTCGCTGACGAACCTGCAGGAGGCGCAGCGAGAGCTGGGGCGCTCGACTCCGTCGGTCGGCATCACCTGCACGATCTCGGCGCTGAACCAGCACAACTTCAGCGAGGTGCTCGACTGGCTCAAGGATTACAAGGTCATCACGTCGCTCGAGTTCGAGTACATGTTCTACACCGAGCGCTGGGCCGAGAAGGCGACGGAAAAGCTGATCCCGCTGCCCGTGGCGCCCAAGGAAGAGGACCAGGTCCTGCCCTTCTACCTGCGCGACGTCGACGTCGACGTGTTCTACGAGCAGGTGCAGCAGACCCTGGCCAAGGCGAAGGCGTACAAGCTGAACGCCGCCTTCCAGCCGCCGATCACGACGAAGGACGGCATCGGCAAGCGCTTCTTCGACGTGACCCACTCCTACGTCGAGACGTGCTTCTATCCGTGGAAGGCCGCGCGCGTCAACCCCTACGGCGACGTGTACTCGTGCTCGATCGACGTGGCCTTCGGCAACATCCGGCAGGCGCCGTTCAGCCAGCTCTGGAACGGCGAGGCCTACCAAGTCTTCCGGCGCACGTTGAAGCAGCAGGGCATCTTCCCGAAGTGCACGAAGTGCTGCGCGCTGAGCGACCGGCTGTGGGACCAGCTCCCGCACATCAAGTTGCCGGCGCCCACAGCGAGCCATTCGCCGAAGGCGAGTCATTGATGGGCCCGACCGTCCTCGTCTCGGGGGGCGGCGGGGCGGCCGCAATCAGCACGATCAGATCGCTCCGGATGGGCGGGTTCGACGGTCGCATCGTCGCGGTCGACGCCGAGCCCCTGTCGGCGGGCCTCTACCTGGCGGACGGCTTCCGCGTCGTGCCGAGAGCCAAGGACCCCGCCTTCCTCCCCGCCATCGAGCGCCTCGTCAGCGACGAGCGGATCGGCGTGATCTTCCCGACGTCGGGCTTCGACATCTACGAGTTCGCGCGCCACAAGCGACGGCTCGAGACGCTCGGCGCCGTGGTCGCCATGAGCGACGTCGACGCCATGACGACCTGCGAGAACAAGTGGGAGTTCTTCCTGAAGGCCCACGGCGCGTTTCCGCTTCCCGAGACGAGCCGCGATGCGGCGACGTGGAATCGGTTCCCCTGCTTCGTGAAGCCGACCTTCGGGAAGGGGAGCCGGAACATCCATCGCTGCCAGACGCGGGCCGAGCTCGAATTCCACGCGGTCGGCGACATGCTGATCCAGGAATACCTGCCCGGGGAGGAATACACGGTCGACGTGCTGTCCGATCTGTCCGGGGCTCCGATCCTCGCGGTGCCGCGGGCGCGCCTCGAAACGAAGGACGGCATCTCGTCGAAGGGGCGCGTCTTCCGCGATCCCGAGATGGAGCGGCTGTGCCTCGATCTGGCGCGCCACCTGGGCCTCAAGGGTCCGACATGCATGCAGCTCAAGCGTGACGAAGCCGGGCGCCCCAAGTTCATGGAGGTCAACCCGCGGATCGGCGGGGGAAGCATGTTCACGACGCTCGCCGGGGTGAACATCCCGATGCTGCTCCTCGATCTCGTCCGTGGAATGGAAATTGCTCCCCCTCCCCCGCAGGAAATCGTCGTCGTGCGGTACTACGACGAGGTCGTCCTCGACAAATCATGCGCACCTATTCGGCGGTAGCGACGTTGGACGAAAGCGGAGAGCATTCCCAGACAGCAATCGGCTGCGCGATGAGGAAAGTGCTCGTTCTCGCGTATCGTTTCCCCCCGCAGGGCGGTGGCGGCGTGCAGCGGACGCTCAAGTTCGTCAAGTACCTTCCGGCAGCGGGGTGGCTTCCGGTGGTCCACACGGTGAGCAACCCGGACTGGCCGCTTTCGGACCCCACGCTTCTCGGTGAGGTCCCTCCATTCGTGAAGGTGAGCCGCTCGCGGACCTTCGAGTTCGAGAGGCTCGCCCGGACGACGGACGGCCTGCTCGCCCGCGAGGAGGACGGCGGCGCGCGCCCGGCAGGCGCGCCCAAACCCCGAACCGAGCGCCGGGGCGGCGTGGCGCGCAGAGCGCTCAAGGCCCTCGCCGGGCTCGTGCAGCGACACGCGCTCGTGCCCGATCCGCAGATCGCGTGGGTGCCCGGCGCCCTGTTCAAGAGCCTGTCGTTGATCCGCCGGGAGGGCGTGTCGCTGATCTACTCGAGCTCGCCGCCGAACTCGGGCCAGGTGCTGGCGCTCCTGCTCAAGCGCGTCACTGGCCTCCCCTGGATCGCCGACTTCCGCGATCCGTGGACGGAGGGCATCCGACGCAAGCAGGCCTACGAGACCAGCCGGGTGCGGGGCTGGCTCGAGCACGCCTTCGAGCGCGCCGTGATGGCGCACGCCGACCACGTGGTCGTGACCACCGAGAAGACGCGCGAGCAGTATCTCGCGAAGTACCCGACGGTTCCCGCGGCGAAGTTCTCGGTCATCACCAACGGCTTCGACCCGGCGGACTTCGCGCTCGCGCCATCGACGGACGGTCTCCTCGACGCCAGGCAATTCAACATGACGCTCACCGGCAACGTCGAGGCGATGTTCGACGCGACGCCGTTCTTCGCCGCCGTGAAGGAGCTGATCGACGAGGACGACGACCTGCGCACGCACTTGCGCGTGAACTTCGTCGGGACGAAGCGCGGGAAGTACGACCGATTCATCCGTGAACACGGGCTCGAGTCGACGGTGCAGTACATCGGCTACGTCCCTCACCAGACGAGCCTTCGGTACCTCGCGGAGAGCGACGCGCTGTTCCTCTGTCAGATCCCGGTGTACGAGTCGGCGACGACCAAGCTCTCCGGAAAGCTCTTCGAGTATCTCTACATGCGCAAGCCGATTCTCGCGCTCACGATACCCGGCTTGACCACCGACATCCTCTCCCGCTCGGGACTCGGCGTGGCCGTCGATCCCGACGACCGTCCGGGCATCAAGAAGGCGCTGCGCGACCTGTACGTGCGCTGGCGAGACGGGCACGGCGGCCCGCCCGCGGACGAGACCTACATCGAGACGTTCGACCGATCCCTGCAGACGAAGCGGCTCGCAGGACTGTTCGATCGCCTCGCGGAGAGACGCGCGTGAGCCGGGCGAGGAGCGAGGCCGCCGACATGCGCGCGACCGCCGTGGTGCTCGGCCTCGGACAGAACGGCATGGCGACGTGCCGGGCGCTCGGCCGCGTGGGCGTGCCCGTGATCGCGATCGACACCGATCTCGAGCAGCCGAGCGCGCTCACGCGCTACGGCAAGAAGGTGCACTGCAAGGACTTCCTGAGCGGCGGCCCGGGTCTCGTCGACTGTCTCGTCGAGATCGGCCGCGAGCTGCCGGACAAGGGCGTGATCCTCCCTTCGGGCGACCTCAATCTGTCGGTCGTCTCGGAGCACCGCGAGGAGCTCGAGCCCTACTACCACCTGGCGCTGCCGCCCAAGGACGTCGTCCGGATGTTCCTCAACAAGAAGATGTTCTACCAGTTCGCCATGGACAAGGGGTTCCCGCTGCCCCAGACGTTCTTCCCGACGGGCCCCGAGCACATGCGCGCGATCGCCGGACGGCTCGCGTATCCGTGCATCATCAAGCCGTTTCAGCCCAACGACACGTGGCGGAAGACGTTCGACACGCGTCTCTTCGTGGCGGACTCCGCCGAGGCCCTGATCGCCCTTCACGATCATCTGTTCAAGGTTCACGAGGACCTGATCGTGCAGGAGTACATGCCCGGCCCGGACAGCGAGCTGTGGTGGGGCGTGAGCTATCTGAACGAGGCGGGAACCCCGCTCACCGTCTGGACGGGGCGGAAGCTCCGCCAGTACCCGCGCCGGTTCGGCACGGCGACGCTCGCCGAGAGCCGCTGGGATCCCGAGCTGGCCCGCGAGTCCGTCGGGATCCTCCAGGCGATGGGCCATCGCGGCTACGGCGTCGTCGAGTACAAGCGCGACCGCCGCGACGGCCGCCTCAAGATCACCGAGGTGACGGGCGGCCGCACCTGGTTCCCGCACAGCCTGGTCACGCGATCGGGGATCAACCTGCCCCTCATCTGGTACCGCGACGTCCTCGGCCAGTCGGTCGACGTGCCCCGGCAGTACGAGCAGGGCATCAAATGGATCCACGAGGAGCGCGACATCAAGACGGTGTCGCTCTACTTCCTGCCCGAGGGCGAGCTGAACCTCTGGTCCTGGCTCCTCTCCTATCGGGGCAAGCGCGTGTACGCCTATGGCGCCTGGGACGATCCCCGGCCCCTGCTGGTCGCAATGCGCCGCGTGGCCAAGGCCGGCTGGCGCCGAGTCAAGCGCCGCCTGTCCTCGACCCAGCCCGAGCGGGCGCGGCACGCGGGAAAGAAACCGAAGCACATGGAGGAGCTGCTGCTGGCGGCCGACCCCACGGTCGGCCGGAGCTTGCGGCGGGTCGACTTCGACTAGGCGATGGACACCGAGCGACGCATCGACGAGTCGCCCAGGGGCGAGGCGGCCGGTTTCGGGGCCCTCGGCCTCGGCGCCCGCCTGAAGGAGCCGCCGGCACCCGAGCTGGTCCGCTCCGCCTATCAGCTCGAGACGGACGACTGCGCCATCCTCTGGCGCGAGATGAGCCACGCCGACCTCGCGCACATCGCGATGCTCGTCGAGGTCGGCATCCTTCCCGGGGACGTCGGGTCCCGCCTGCTCGGGCTGTTGATCGAGCTGCACGACACGCCGGTGACCGACGTCGCGCTCGACCCGGTGCTCGGCGATCTCTACAGCAACCGCGAGGGCTGGGTGAGCCGCCGCGACTCGGCGGCTGCGGGTTGGCTTTCGGCGGGTCGCGCGCGGCGCGAAGCCTCCACCATCGCGTATCGGCTCGCCCTGCGCCGTCGCCTGCTCCATCTCACGGACGCGATGACCGATCTCATCGAGGCGCTCGTCGACCAGGCGACCCGCCACGTCGAGACGGTGATGCCCGACTACACGTACCTGCAACAGGCACACCCCACGACGGTGGGCCACTACCTCGTCTCCTTCGCCTACCCGATGCTGCGCGACGTCGAGCGGCTCGAGGCGTGCTTCCGGCACGCGAACATGAGCGCGGGCGGCGGCGGCAGCACGAACGGCTCCCGGCTGCCGCTAGACCGCCGGCGCCTGATGGATCTGCTCGGCTTCGACGGGATGATCGCGAACGCGCGGGATGCGATGTGGCAGGCCGACGGTCCCGTGGAGATCATGGCCGCGGTCGTGGCGCTGCTCGTGAATCTCGACCGCCTGGCCGAGGACTTGATCATCTGGTCGACGCAGGAGTTCGGCTTCGTCGAGGTGGCGGACCGGCACGCGCGCGCGAGCGTCATCATGCCGCACAAGAAGAACCCGTACTCCCTCGCGTACGTGCGCGGGGTCGCCGGAGTGATGATCGGGCGACTCGGCTCGATGGCGAGCGTCGGCAAGACGCCGTCGGCCCAGGTCGACAACCGCATCTTTGCCTACGGCGAGGTGCCGCGCTCGCTCGATACGACGATCGACGCCGTGCGCCTGATGGCGGCCGTGCTGCGCGGCCTCTCGGTGAACGCAGAGCTGATGGCGCGCAGGACGCTCGAGGGCCATGGCCAGGCCACGGACCTCGCCGAGGTGATCATGGTCGAGGGCGGGCTCAACTACCGCGACGCCCACCGCGTGGTGGGCTGGGTGGTTCGCCACGCCGTCGAGCGCGGGATGCCCCTCGCCAAGGTCGGGAGCGATCTCATCGACCAGGCCGCCCAGTCGTTGCTGGGCCGTCCGCTCGCCTTGCCGCCGGAAGTCGTCGCGCGCGCGGTGGACCCGGTGGCCATCGTGGCCAGCCGGAGCGGACCGGGCGGCGCCGCCCGCGAACCGATGCTCGACATGATCGCCGAGTGCCGCGCCACGGCCCGCGCCGCGGCCGGTCGGTGCGCGGCGACGGTCGCGCGACTCGCGACCGCCGAGGACACGCTCGTGAAGCACGCCACTGCCCTGGCCGCGGCTCGGCCCGGCAATGGTTCGAGACCACAGACAAGGAGACCCTAGCCATGCTCGTCAAGGAGTTCCTGACGCTGCCGCCCCGCACCAGCAAGCCCCGCGAAACCGGTATCACCCTCGTCATCGACAAGGGGATGGGCCTTCGAGAGCTCGAGGACCTGCTCGCGTCGGCGTCCGACTACATCGACCTCGTCAAGCTGGGCTGGGGCACCGGATACATCACCCAGAACCTGCGGGAGAAGATCTCCCTCTATCACCTCGCGGGCATTCCCGTCTACCTCGGCGGGACGCTCCTCGAATTGTCGATCCTCCAGAATCGGTTCGACGAGTACCGGGAGCTGGCGCAGTCGCTCGGGCTCAAGCACGTCGAGGTGTCCACGGGCATCATCGAGCTGAGCATGAAGGACAAGACCCACTACATCCGCGAGCTCACCAAGGACTTCCGCGTGCTGTCCGAGGTCGGCAGCAAGAGCGCGCAGAAGGTCCTGCCGGCGTACAAGTGGATCGAGTCGATCCAGGCGGAGCTCGACGCCGGCTCGTGGAAGGTGATCTGCGAGGGGCGGGAAAGCGGCACCGTCGGCATCTTCCACACCAACGGCGAGGTCAAGTCCGGCGTGGTCGACGAGATCGTGACGAAGATCGATCCGAGCCGGCTCGTCTTCGAGGCGCCGCAGAAGGCCCAGCAGGTGTGGTTCATCCAGAAGTTCGGCAGCGACGTGAACCTCGGCAACATCGCGACGGGCGAGGTGATTTCGCTCGAGACGCTCCGGCTCGGCCTGCGCGGCGACACGATGCCCGACTTCCACGACGTGAAGACCTGGAACGGACGCCAGGGAGCCTGACATGCGCGTGCTGGCCTTCGGGGCTCACCCCGACGATCTCGAGATCGGCATGGGGGGAACGATCGCCCGCCACGCGAGCGCGGGCGATCGGGTCGTGATGGCCATCGCGACGATTCCCAACAACCGGGAGACCCGACGGCGCGAGGCCGAGCGCGCCGCCGACGTCCTCGGGGCCGAGCTGATGGTGCTCGACATCGCCCCGGACCAGCTCCTCCACTCGCGGAACATCGTGAAGCGATTCGACAAGATCCTGAACTCGGTCGGACCGGACGTGATCTACACGCACTGGAACAGCGACTCCCACCAGGACCACAACGCGGTGTCGATGGCCACGATCGGCGCCGCGCGGGCCAATCGCTGCGCCCTCCTGATGTACGAGCAGACGATCCCCGGCGGCGTCGTGCCCTGGGGCTTCCGGGCGCAGTCGTACGTCGACATCACCTCGTGCATGCCGATGAAGATGGAGAGCATCGCCATGCACAAGTCGCAGGTGCGCGCCAACGGCGATCTCTGGGTGCAGGGCATCCGGGGCCGGGCCATGTACCGCGGCTACCAGATGAACGTGGAGTTCGCCGAGGCCTTCGAGGTCGTGAAGGCCGTGGACGTGTACTTCAAGGACTGGTCGCGGAAGAGCCGCGGCCGGGGTCACACGACCTCCCGGTAGTCCTCGCGCCACGCGCCCCCGTGGAGCCCGATCGCGCCGTGACCCAGCGGACCCGTGTCCTGTTCGTCATCGACGAGCTCGACATCGGGGGCACCGAGCAGCAGATCCTCGAGCTGGTGAAGCGGCTCGACCGCGCCGTGTATCTCCCGATGGTGTGCTGCTTCAGGCCGGGCCGGGTCTCACGCGAGATCGAGATGGCCGGCATCCCGGTGTTCACCCTCCCGAAGCGCGGCCGGCTCGACGTCGGCCTGATCGCGGGCCTCGTCCGGCTCATGCGGCGCGAGCGGGTCGACCTCGTCCAGACGTATCTCATCACGGCGAATACCTGGGCACGACTGGCGGCCATCCTGGCGCGCGTTCCGATCATCATCAGCTCGGAGCGAAACGTCGACATGTGGGAGGACCCCGTCAAGCCTGTCATCGGCCGCTGGCTCGACCGCTGGACGTACGCGACCATCGGCAACTCGCAGGCCGTGAAGGACTACCTGGTCCGCAAGGGGCTTCGCCCCGAACGGATCCGGGTCATCTACAACGGCGTCGACTCGGGGCGCTTCGAGGAGCCCGCCGCGCCCGAGGCGACGAGGGCCGGGCTGGGCATCCCCGCGCATCATTCGGTGGTGGCGCTCGTGGCGCGGCTCGAGCCGCAGAAGGACCCGCGGACGTTCCTCGAGGCCGCGTCGATGATCGTCCAGAAGCTTCCGGCCGTGTCGTTCGTCGTGATCGGCGGCGGCACCATGCAGCCGGACCTCGAGCGCGAGGCGCATGCCCTCGGCCTCGGCAAGCGCATCGTCTTCACCGGGCCGCGACGGGACGTCCCGAGTCTCCTCGCCGCTTGTGACGTGTCGGTCATGTCGTCCGTGAAGGAAGGCATGTCGAACACGATCATGGAATCCATGGCCGCCGGAAAGCCCATGGTGGCGACCCGGGTGGGAGGCAATGCCGAGCTGATCGCCGACGGCGAGACCGGGTTCCTGGTCCCGCCGCGCGATGCCGCCGCGCTGGCCAACGCCATCGAGCGGATCCTCGCGGACCAGGCGCTCGGCAGATCGATGGGGCGGCGCGCGCGCGCCCGCATCGCCGAGCGATTCTCCGTGGACGCGATGGTGTCGGCCACCCAGCGCCTCTATGGCGAGGCCGTGCGCACGCTCGCGCCGGGGCCCGCCACCTCGTTGCCAGCACGCGACGGTGAGGACCGAATCGCGCTCGTCACCTCCCAGTTCCCCCGCCACGTGGACGCGTACTTCCTCCGCGAGATTTCCGGGCTGGCTGCGCGCGGCTTTCGCTTTCGCATCTTCTCGTTGCGGGGGTTCAGCGGGACCGTGCACGAGGCGGCGAAGCCGTTCCTCCCGGACACCGTCTACGCCCCGTTCCTCTGGTCCTGGCCGGTGCTCCGGGCCAACGCGCGCTTCGCCCTCCACATGCCCGGGCAGTATTTCGGCGCGCTGGGCGGCCTCGTCGCGGGAACTCTCCGTCATCCGCGCGCGCTGGTCCGCGCCCTGGCCGTGTTCCCGAAAACGGTCTACTTCGCGGAGCTCGTCGCGCGCGAGGGCATCCGGCACATCCATGCCAACTGGGCGTCGCACCCGGCGATGTCCGCCTGGACGATGTCCCGGCTGACCGGCGCCTCGTGGAGCTTCGCCGGCCACGCCTCGGACATCTACCTCGAGCGCGCCATGCTCGCGGAAAAGATCCGGGCGGCAAAGTTCGTCGTCACCTGCACGCGCCACAACAAGGAGTACCTGGCCGGCGTCGGTGGGGACGCGGTCGCGGACAAGATCACCGTGAGCTACCACGGCGTCGACCTCGATCGGTTCAAGCCCGTGCCGCGGGTGGGCGACGGGACGTTCCGGATCCTCACGGCGGGCACGCTGCGCGAGTGCAAGGGCCTGCCCGACCTGATCGAGGCCTGTCGCACCCTCGACCGCCGCGGCATCGCCTTCGATTGCACGATCGTGGGGGACGGCCCGGATCGCCGGAGCCTCGAGCGCTCGATCCGTCGGGCCGGCCTCGACACCCGCGTGAAGATCACAGGCTTCCTGAGCCAGGAAGATCTGATCCCCCTCTATCAGCACGCGAACGTCGTGGTCCTGCCGGCGCTGTCCGCGACGCATTTCGGCATCCCGAACATCCTGCTCGAGGCGCTGGCCGTGGAAACCACCGTGATCTGCACGCCGCTGCCCTCGCTCTCGGAGGCGATGGCGCACGATGTCCACGGCCTCTTCGTCCCCGAGCAATCCCCGGACCTGCTCGCGGCGGCCCTCGAGTCCCTGGCCCGGAACCCGGAGCGGTGCCAGGCCATGGGTATCGCGGGACGGCGCAAGATCGAGGAGCTCTTCGACGCCGAGAAGAACACGGCGGTCCTCGCCGGGCTGTTCCGCAGGCGGTTCGAGCCCCGCGCCGAGATCCACGACCAACAACTGCGTTGACTTCGCTGGCCGTCGTCCCTATAGTTCGCTGGCCGTCGTCCCTGTAGTTCAACCCTTCCACGGGAGGCATCGATGCGGAGACGCGGCTGGCTCGGAGTGTTCGTGTTTCTGTGGGCGCTCGGGTGTGCGGCGCCGGCCGCCGCGTTCCGGATCGGCTTCACGGAGTACATGTTCTTCGCGAACACGGCCCTCACCATCAAGAAGGGGCCGGTCACGATCCCCGGCAACGTCGGCGTCAACGATGCCGGTGGTCGGCTGCGCATCGGGGCCAACAGCGACGTCAAGGGAACCGCAGCGGCCGATCGGATGTTCTTCGGCACCGACGCGGCCGTGGAGGCGTGCGCGTTCAACCGGACGATCGGAGGACAGCCAGGCGCCGTGTGCATCACCCAAGGGCCGGCCGTCCCGCTGCCGATGACCCCGTGGCCACCGCTCACCGTTCCGGACATCGACCCGTGCGTCACGGCCGGCGGGAACAACCTGACCGTCCCAGCCGGCGGCGCCATGAGTCCGCCTACCGGAAGCTGCTTCGGCGCCGTCGACGTCAAGGACGGGGGCACGCTCAACCTCGTCGGCGGACGCGCCTACAACTTCAAGTCGCTCCGCTTGCAGAACACGGCGATCCTGAACGGCAACGGCGCCATCGTGAAGGTCAAGGGGTCTGTCGTCGCCCAGCCGAACGCGTCGATGATCGGCGTCACCCTCTACACGGCCGGCTCTCGCGGCGTCGCCGTCGGCGTCGGGAGGGGGACGTTGCTCGACAACGTGTCGCTCACGGCACCGAACGGCACCGTCCACATCCATGCCGATGTGATCATCGGGCTCGACGTCGAGGTGCTGGCCGACCGGATCATCGTCGAACCGATCATCAGCGTCGTGCCGTGAGCGCGATGGCCGACGCCGCGCGCCTCGTCGCGCGTCTCCGCCTCGTCGATCGCCTCGCCTGATTCCGTCGCCAGCCCGGGAGTCGAGTTGCGGGTTCCCCGGGCGGAGCCTATCATCGCGACTGCAGCTTCACGAACACGTCCCGAGGGCGCCCGCCGCCGGGCGGCGAACTCTCAATGCGGAGGCCTCATGACGTACACCGACATCCTCTACGAGAAGAAGAACGGCGTCGCCTGGATCACCATCAATCGCCCCGAGGTGCGCAATGCCTTCCGCACTCGGACCGTGGCCGAGTTGACCGACGCGTTCGTCGACGCCCGCTGGGATCCGACCGTCGGGGTCGCCGTGCTGACCGGCGCCGGCGACAAGGCGTTCTGCTCGGGCGGCGACCAGAAAGAGCGCGGCCAGGGCGGGTACGCCAAGGGCGGCGACGGCGCGACCGCCCAGCGTCCGATGGACGTGGAGGCGCTGCACAACGCGATTCGGCACATCCCGAAGCCGGTCATCGCGATGGTCAACGGCTTCGCCATCGGAGGCGGCCACGTGCTCCACGTCCTGTGCGATCTTTCGATCGCCGCGGACACCGCGATCTTCGGCCAGACCGGCCCGCGTGTGGGCAGCGTCGATGCCGGGCACGGCACGGGCTTCCTCGCCCGAGTCGTGGGCGAAAAGAAAGCGCGCGAGATCTGGTACCTGTGCCGTCAGTACTCGGCGCAGGAGGCCCTCCAGATGGGGCTCGTGAACAAGGTCGTGCCGCAGAAGGATCTGCGCGCCGAGGTGGAGCAGTGGTGTGCCGAGCTGCTCGAGAAGAGCCCCACCGCCCTCGCGCTCGCCAAGCAGTCGTTCAACGTGGACTCCGAGCAGCGGGGCGGGGTGGCCCAGCTCGCCGGCACCGCCCTCGGCCTCTACTATCAGACCGAGGAAGCCATGGAGGGCCGCAACGCGTTCGTGGAGAAGCGGCCGGTGAACTTCGGCAAGTTCCGGAAATGAGCGCGCGGATCTGACGGGTCCCGCCTCGGACGGTCTGCCGGCATGATGGACACCGCTCTCACCGACGAGCGGATCCGCGAGTCCACCCGGAATGGCTGGTGGCGCAACGAGACGCTCGAGACGCACCTCGATCGCTGGGCGAGCGTGCGTCCCCGCAAGACCGCGGTGCTGGACGCCCAACGGCGCTACACGTGGGCGGAGCTGGCCCGAGCGGTCGAGCGGGTGGCGTTCGGGCTCGCCGCGAGCGGCGTCCTCCACGCTCGGCCATCAAACGGGCTACCTCGGGCTGGGGCATGACCGAGAACGGGCTCGTGACGTGCAACGGATTCGCCGATCCGGAGGACAAGGTCGTGAGCACCGACGGGGTCCCGTTGCCGGGCATGGCCCTGCGCGTGGTCGACGCGGCCGGGTGCGCCCTGCCGAGTGGCGCGGAGGGCGACCTCCTCGTCACCGGCCCCGCGCAGTTCGTCGGATACCTCAAGCGGCCGTCGTTCACGCGCGATGGCCACACGGACGACGGCTGGTTCAAGACGGGCGACCGCGCCACGCTCGACCGCGACGGCTATCTGTCCATCACCGGCCGATCGAAGGACATGATCATCCGCGGCGGTGAGAACATCCCCGTCGCCGAGGTCGAGAACGAGCTGTTCTCCCACCCCAAGATCGCGGGCGTGGCGGTCGTCGCCATGCCAGACCCTCGCCTGCAGGAGCGGGCCTGTGCCTTCGTCGTCCCGAAGGCCGGCGAGACGATCACGCTCGCCGAGCTGACCGCTCATCTCGACACCCGTCAGATCGCGAAGCACAAATACCCCGAGCGGGTCGAGATCGTCCCGGAGCTCCCGATGACGCCGAGCGGGAAAATCCAGAAGTATCGCCTCCGCCAGATCATCAAGGACAAGATCGAGGCGGAGCGTCGGCACGAGAGCTGACGTGGCCCAGCCCTTGCCCCTCGAGGGGCGCGCCGCGCTCGTCACGGGGGCGAGCCGCGGCATTGGCCGGGCCGTCGCCCTCGCGCTCTCCGAGGCCGGCGCGGCGGTGGCATGCTGCGCGCGTTCGACACGTCAGGTCGAGGCCACGGCGGCCGAGATCAGCCGACGCGGCGGACGCGCGTGCGGACTCCGGCTCGACGTCACGATCGGCGTCGAGATCGAGGCCGCGGTCGAAGCCGCGACGGTCGCGCTCGGCCCGATCGACGTCCTCGTCAACAACGCGGGCATCACCCTCGAGAAGGCGTCCATCGACGTGACCGACGCCGAGTGGGACGAGGTCCTCAGCACCAATCTCACCTCGATGTTCAGGCTCGCGCGCGCGGTCGCGCCGGGGATGATCGAGCGGCGGCGGGGCAAGGTCATCAACATCGGCTCGATGTACGGCCGGATCGGCGTCCCGCGTTATGCCGCCTACTGCGCGAGCAAGGCGGCGGTCGACGCCCTGACGCGCAGCCTCGCCGTGGAGTGGGCGCGTCACGGGATTCAGGTCAATTGCCTGGCCCCGGGGTACGTGAACACCGACATCCCGCGCGCGGCGATGGCCGACGACAAGACGCGGGCGCAGCTTCTCTCGAGAGTGCCCGCGCGCCGCATCGGGAAGCCCGAGGAGATCGGCGCCCTCGCCGTGTACCTGGCATCGGCCGCCTCGGACTTCATGACCGGGCAGACCGTGTACCTGGACGGCGGCCAGACCATCGCCTGGTAGCGCACTGCACGCCCGCCGTTCACCGAAAGGAGATCGCGAGCCATGGACTTGCACCTCGAGGGCAAGAGCGTCATCGTGACCGGCGGCGGCTCGAACATCGGACGGTCGATCTGCCTGGCCTTCGCGCGCGAGCGCGCTCACCTGTCCATCGCGGAGATCGATCAGGCTCAGGGCGAGAAGACCGCCGCGGAGGCCCTGCGGCTGGGCGCGGCGTCCGCGCAGGCGATCCAGACCGACGTGGCGAGCTGGGACAGCGTCCGCGCCATGGTGAAGGCGGTCGAGGACCGGCACGGCCGGGTCGACGTGCTCGTGAACAACGTGGGCTGGACGTACGACCGGCTGTTCGTCGAGAAGACGCGCGAGGAGTGGGAGAAGGAAGTGCAGCTGAACCTCTGGGGGATGATCAACTGCACGCGTGCGGTCCTCGACGGGATGATCGGGCGGAAGGCGGGGGCGATCGTCAGCATGGGCTCGGACGCTGGCCGCATGGGCGAGTTCCGCGAGGCGGTGTACGGCGCCTGCAAGGCCGGCGTCATCGCCCTCAGCAAGAGCCTGGCCCGCGAGGTCGGCCGCCACGGCATCCGGCTCAACGTCGTGTGTCCCGGCATGACCATTCCCGCCTCCGACGAGGACATCGGCGAGCGCAGCATGTGGGCCCAGGACGCCAATCGCGCGTTCGCGACGCCGGACATGAAGGCACGCATCGCCAAGGCGTACCCGCTCCGCCGCATCGGCACGCCGGAGGACGTGGCGCCCGCGGTGCTGTTCCTGGCGTCGGACTCGGCCGGATTCATCACCGGGCAGACGCTCAGCGTGAGCGGCGGCTACACCATGATGTGACGCAACGAGGGAGGACACCCGAATGGATCTGGCCACCGTCAGGTACAACAAGAGCGGCGGCGTCGCGCGCGTCGTCCTGAATCGTCCCGATCAGCTGAATGCGATCAGCCCGGCGCTGCTCGAGGATCTCGGGCGCGTCTCGGACGACGTGGAGGGCGATCTTGCGGTGCGCGTCGTCACGCTCTGCGCCGCCGGCCGCGCCTTCTGCGCGGGCGCGGACCTTCGCGCGGTTCGCGAGCTGTCTCCCGACCCCGCGAAGTGGAGCGCGTTCATGGCGCTGTGGCATCGCGTCTTCAATCGCCTCGAGGCGCTCCCGGTCCCGGTGATCGCAGGCGTCCACGGCCTGGCGCTCGCCGGGGGCCTCGAGCTCCTGCTCGTGGTCGACCTCGTGGTAGCTGATGAGGAAGCTCGACTCGGCGATCAGCACGCCAACTTCGGCCTCGTGGCGGGAGGCGGTGGCAGTCAACGGCTGCCCCGCCTGATCGGCGCCCGGCGAGCCAAGGAACTGATGCTGCTCGGTGGCTGGTTGAGCGCGTCCAGGGCGCTCGAGTGGGGACTCGTCAACCGCCTCGCGCCGGCCGGGACGGTCGCGGATGTCGTCGACGAAATAGCGACCTCGCTCGCCGACAAGAGCGATTCGGCCAACCGGACCGTCAAGGCGCTCGTCGACCGCGGGCTCGGCATGACGCTCTCCGAGGGTCTCGACCTGGAGATCGATCTGGCGGGTCGACACATGCGCGGGGCAGACGCGGCCGAGGGGCTCCGAGCGTTCGCGGAGAAGCGAACGCCGGTCTTCCGCGCCACGTAGCCGCGCGGGAATCCCGGAGATCGTCATGGACTTCGCGTTCACGCCCGAGCAGGAAGAGCTGATCAGGACGCTGCGGGCCTTCTCGAAAAAGGAGTTGGCCCCGCGGTCCGGCCAGTGGGACAAGAGCGGCGAGTTCCCGTGGGACGCGTGGAGGAAGATGGGAGAGCTCGGGCTCCTGGGACTGCGCACTCCGGCCGCCTTCGGCGGTCAAGAGGCGGACCTGCTGACCATGGGCATCGCGAGCGAGGAGGTGGCTCGCGGCGACTTCAGCTGCACCTACGGCATTCAGCTCTCGGGGCTCGCGGGAGAGATCCTCGGCCGGAATGGCAGCGACGAGATCCAGGCACGCTGGCTCCCCTCGACCGCGCGCGGCGAGACGATCGTCGCGCTCGCGCTCACGGAACCTGGCGTTGGCTCCGACGCGGCGAACCTCGCGTGCCGAGCGGTCAGGACCGGCGACGGCTACGAGATCACGGGGGAGAAATCCGGGATCAGCCTCGGCATGGTCGCCCAGGCCGCCATCGTGTTCGCGCGCACCGACGCCGACGCCAACGCCCGTGGCGTCACCGCGTTCCTCGTGCCGCTCGACCTCCCCGGGGTCTCGCGCAGCCCGCTGCGCGACCTGGGCACCCGCGCCGTCGCCCGTGCCGTCCTCTCGTTCGATCACGTCCGGGTTCCCGGCTCGCATCGGATCGGGGAGGAGGGCACCGGGTTCTATCAGGTCATGCAGGGCTTCGATTACAACCGCGTGATCATCGCGCTCTCCTGTCTCGGCGCGGCCCAGATTTCGATCGAGGAGACGATGGTCTACGTCAAGGAGCGCCGGGCCTTCGGGCGCGCGCTCGCCACGTTCGAGGGTGTCTCGTTTCCGATCGCCGAGGCGGCGACCCACGTCGACGCGTGTCGGTGGCTATCGTATCGGGCGCTGTGGCTGGCCGACCGTCAACAGCCGTACACGAAGGAGTCCGCGATGGTGAAGTGGTGGGGTCCCAAGCTCTCAGTGGAGACCATCCATCGATGCCTGCTCCTGCACGGGCACTACGGCTACACGGACGAGCTTCCCTTCGAGCAGCGGCTGAGAGACGTCATGGGTCTCGAGATCGGCGACGGCACCGCCGAGATCATGAAGGTCGTCGTGGCGAGAGAACTGATGGGGCGCGAGAGCCTGCCGTACTGAGCGCGCCGTCGGGGTCGGACGAGAAATACAACGGGCTCCAGGGGTCGCCCCCTGGAGCCCGCACGACGTTTTAGAACCTGGTGCTTACTTCTTGAGGATGGCCATCGCCGCCTTGGCCTTCTCCGAGGCCATGTCGGCCTTGCCCGCCTTGCACGCCGCTTCGGCTTCCTTCACGAGCGCCGTGGCCTTCTTCACGTCAGCGCCACGCGTCGCGGCCGCCGTCTGGCTCTTGCCATCCTGGCTCCGAGGAGCCTGGATGTCCTGCGTCCGAGGCGCCTGCACCTCCTGACTGCGCGGAGCCTGGAGATCCTGCGTCCGAGGCGCCTGCACGTCCTGGCTCCGAGGTGCCTGCACGTCCTGACTGCG
>Ga0187894_10001646_pt1 | contig 28221 bp, 30 predicted proteins | sample GBC1701081metaG_FD_136650 | JGI IMG/M metagenome (GOLD analysis project Ga0187894, IMG submission 136650) | White microbial mat communities from a lava cave in the Kipuka Kanohina Cave System on the Island of Hawaii, USA - GBC170108-1 metaG ...
CAGACGGAAATGAGCGAAGAGCGCCGGCGCGAGTTGCTCGGCAAGACGCCCGCAGGCAAGGCCGCGCTTAAGGCCGTCAAATAATCGCCGCACCGCGGCCACAACTGAAACGCGAAAGGAGCGTGACTCGCAATGCCTTTAATTCACACATTCACCGGCTTAAAGCTTGAGCCGTTTATGAACCCGGACCTGGCGAGGACGATAACCGTCAAGCTCGCCCCGTCGCTGACGCTCGCCGCCGGCACGGTGCTTGGGCGCGTCGCCGCGACCAACCTCTGGGTGGCCTATGCGACCGCCGCGGTCGACGGATCAGGCGTCGCGCGCGCAATTCTGCAGTACTCCGCCGCGACCGACGCCGCCGGTAAGCATTTCTTCGGCGCCTCGGCCGTGAGCGAGCACGGTCAGTTTGAGCTCAGCGTTCCGGCCTATGGCCGGGGCGATTTTCTGGTCGCCGACCTGACCGGATTTGACGCCGACGCCCTGGCGGACCTGCAGGCCCGGCTGATCTACGGCGATGACCTGGCTGACACGGCGAACGCCGTAATCCACATCGGCTAGCGCGGCGCGGCGCGACCGATTCCACTTGACCTTTTAAAGAGGAGAGAAGAGAGATGGCGACTTTTATTTACGCGACGAGCGCTGAGTTGCGGCAGATCGAGCAGGACAAGCTGCCGAACCTGATCGCGCAGCGGCCGATCTTCGAGATCATGCCGATCGAGAGCGTCGACGCTCACATTCTGATGTGGGAACAGGAGGACAATTATGTCGGCCTGCAGCAGATTCGCGGTCTCAATGGGCAGCCACCGCGAGTGAAGAAGACCGGCGCGAAGCGTTACATGATGCAGCCAGGCGTTTACGGCGAGTACACAACGATCGACGAGCTCGAATTGACCGAGCGCCGGCAGTGGGGGACGTTCGGCCAGCCAGTCTCAATTGATGACCTGGTCATGCGCGAGCAGGACCGCCTTCTGGGCCGCCGGCTCGACCGCGCCGAGTTCATCGGCTGGACCTTACTTACAACTGGGACGTTTTCCATCAGCGGTCCCGATGGCCAGGTGCTGCACACTGACAGCTTCACTCTTCAGACCGCTTCGGCGGCCGTGCCGTGGGCGACCTTCGCGACCGCGACGCCACTCAAGGACTTTCGGGCCGTGCAATTGCTCAGCCGCGGTCATTCGGTGAATTTCGGGGCCGCCGCCAAGGCCTATATGAACCGGGTCACGTTCAATAACCTGGTCTCGAATACGAACACGAATGATCTGGCCGGCCGCCGGACGAGCGGCCTGCAGAGCGTCCTTAACCTGAGCGAGATCAACTCGGTGATGGCCGGCGAGGACCTGCCGCAGATAGTGATCTTCGACGGCGGCTATCTCGACGAGGCGGGAGCCTTTCAGCCATTCATCGCCAACTCGAAAGTAATCATCGTCGGCGCCCGGACCGATGGCGGCCGTATCGCCGAATACCGAATGACCCGGAACGCGAACAATCTCAACCTGGAGCCCGGCCCTTACATGGAAGTGATCGATCGAGGGGCTCCCGGCCCGGGCCAGCAGATTCCGCGCACGATCGAAGTTCACGACGGCCACAACGGCGGCCCGGTGATCTACTTCCCGAGCGCGATCGTGATCCTGACGGTTTCATAACGAGCTTGTAGTGAGGTGAGGTTGAGTTTGCATAGTGCGAACTCCTGACTACCGGCCTCGGAAACGGGGCCGGGTTTTTTGAAAGGCAATATGGCAGACGAGAAGAATCCGAAATCGACGCCCAAGCCTTCTGAGGTGTCTGGCAAGTCCTATACGGTGCTCTTCAGCGGGATCTCCGACAAGACCGGCAACCTGCGGCGCCAAGGCGAAACAGTGACCGAAGACGAACTGGCGGATCCGGAGTTTCAGTTGAGGATCGGCGCGATCGCCGAGGTTCCCAGCGCGAAAGATGAACCGCCGAAAGGTGAACCGAAGTAATGCCGACCGTCGCCCAGATCGAAAACGCCGACGCCCTGACCGCCAGCCAGGCCTTGCGCCTAATCTCGCGAATCCGCGCGTCCGACCGATACCGCGATAACCGCGCGGCTTATCCCGATCTGGACACGACCATCAAGGCCAAGGTGAATCGCCGAAAGACGGTCACGGGCGCCACCAACGCCAGTCCGATCGTGATTACGTCGAACGGCTACGGCTTTGCCGACGGCGACCTGGTCACAGTGCAAAACGTCGGCGGCAATACGGCAGCGAACGGCGTTTGGGTCGCCGGCAACCTGACGGCGAACACGTTCGAATTGAAAGGCTCGACAGGCAACGGCGCGTACACGTCGGGCGGGGAAGTGGTCGACATGCAATCGCAGCACTTGGCGGCAATATCCGACGCGCTCGACGAACTCGGTGACGGAACGGTCGCAGTTAAAGGTGGGCGCGACGGCGCAGATTTCTCGCAGGCTCGAGACAGGGAAGACCTGATGGCCGAGGCGCTCGATCTGCTCTATTCGGTCGAAGACGCCGGCGCAATTGTCGCCGTCGGGCAGCGGGATTATGCGGATCGAGTTTGCTCAGGTTGCGGTTGCTCGATCTGCGCGTGTAGGAACGCGAAGGTTTATTGCTGATATGGGACTTCTGACCAGGCCACATACGCAAGTTTTAAAGGCGCTCAATCGCGTGAAGCATAGGCTTCAGGGCGATCCGACCGAAATCACCCTGCTTGCCTACAACGCGACGAATGGCCAGCTCGAACCGTTCGCTACGATCCCCGACACGGTCGTGAAGGGCGAGACTCCAATCGGCATGGGCATCTGGGTTGAGGAATTCCGACTTGCCGAGACTGATTTGACGCTGGAGGACGCCGAGCGTCTTGGGGCTGTGGACTACGGCGGCAGGCGCTATTCAATTGGCAAGCGCGTTCCCCCAAATGGTCTGCAACGATATTGGTCGTTGCAGGTCAAGCCGGTCGAGCCGGCGACGGTGTAGCAGCAATGATCGAGGTGCGCATTACTCCAAGCCCTGACCTCGTGGCGTTGCCTGACAGACTGATTGACGCCCTGACCGGCGCTCAATCAGACGGCGGCGACCTGCTCGTTGACCGTTCGAGGGATGCGCTACGAACGGTAGGCGCGTTTGCCACGGGTGAGACGGCTCGAGGCGTGATGGTCCGTGACTCTGATCTGGAACGCACTGAGGTCTTTGCTCCGCCGCCGGCTCAATTGATCGAGGAAGGCCGTCCCGCCGGCAAAGTGCCGCAGTGGTCGGTCTTCGAACCGATACTGCAACGTTGGGCTGCAGCGAAAGGCCTGCAGGTGGACAACCTGTTTCCGATCGCTCTCAAGATTCGTCGCGAAGGATACCCCGCGCGCTTTCCTTTTAAGCGCGCGTTGGACGATTCGAAGCCTGATGTTCTCGACATATTCGACCGGGCAATTACCGGCGTAATCGGTCAATAGTTGGCGCAAATAATATGGCAACGCCTATCACTCACGACCAGGTTCTTGATGCGATTGTCGCGGAGCTGGCCGCGCTCGATCCGAAGGGGCTGATTATTTCTCAGCCCATCCTCGGGATCGAAGACGGCGATTCGCCGGATTTATATCGCTCCGACAAGGACGAGAAGCGAGTTCACGCCTGGGTCGTCTATCAAACCAAGGCGCTCGTGAAACGAGTGGGCGACGTCGATTACACGCTCGCGGGATCCGTGCGAATACGGCGGGCTGATAGGACCTGGGCGTTTTTGATGAAACTCTATTACCAGATGCAGACCGGCTCGGCGGCCAGTAATTCGCAGCGGCAATTGATGACCATCATCAACACGGTCCAGAACGGCTTTTTCAAGAAACCGAAATTGGGGATTCAAAACGAGAATCTCCGGCAACACAACGACGTGCAGTTTGAGGCAATCAGGCCCATCCCGGCCGGCGATCTCAAACTGCATCTGGCGACGGGGCGATTGGATGTCATCGTTTGGGAATCCATCGCCCCGTAACTCTCGACTTACCCTTGAAAGGAGGGCGACACGATGGGGGCAGAAACGCGTGAATACGTGGTGATAACAGCGGGCGCTGTGACCGCTGGGGAGAAGGTTTTCCGTCAGGGCGAGGTGGCCAACGCCAGAGAGTTCGGCGAAGACATGGACTACCTCTTCGAGACGAATTCAGTTCGTTGGGCTGATGAATCCGAGGTCAGGAAGTTTTTGGCCCGTAAAAAAGCCGAAGAGAAAACTACAGCCAACCTGACGAAATAGGCCGAGCGCAATCGGTCTTGAACCAAACAAGCAGCAGCTATAAGGCAAGGGAGGAAATATGTTTTTTAGCGGTCAAGGACCTGTATTCGTTGCGCCGGTCAACGGCAGCGGCGTAATCGGCGCTCTCTTCGACATCGGCAACCTGGAGAGCTTTCAAATCGGCTTCGAGCCGAACGTGATCACCGACAAAGAAAGTAAGTCGGGCAATCGGTTGGTCGCGGCGCGCATTGAGACCGAGCTGACGGCCAACATGGAGATCGTGCTCAAGGAGCCGAACCTGAAGAATCTGGAGGCGATGTTTCGATCCGCAAAGGTAGCCAACATAGGCGCGTCCGTTGTTGATGAGGTCAACACGCAGGCCGGCTTGGCCGTAGGCGATTACATCATCACGAAGTTTCAAAACATTTCGGCGGTTACCGTCAAAGACAGCGCCGGATCGCCGCTCACGCTGGTTTTGAATACCGATTACGTGATCGAGTCGCTGAAGTTCGGTCGCATCAGGTTGCTGACTACGCCTGGCGCGCAGCCCTATAAGGTCAGCTACACCCATGCTGCCCGCACGATCGTGCCGCTGTTCAATGCCCCCCAGGCCAGCTTCTTTGTTCACATGGAGGGAATAAACACGGTTGATTCGACCAACTTCCTGGCCCAGTTCTACAACATCAGGTTGTCACCTCCGACAGACTTCCCGCTGTTAAATGACGAATTTGGCCGCTACACGCTCTCGGGCGAGGTGTTGATCGATCCGACGCGCGAAGGAGATCCGAATTTCGGCAGGTTCGGAAGGCTGTCGAACCCGATCTAGTTTCGGCCTCATAAGGCAGTGGTTGCACATGCGTGTGATCGCTTTGTTCTTCGAACACAGGGGGCGGATGCCTGCATGGGAGCAGGCATCCGCCTTATCAACACAAGCAGGAGACACAATGCAAGAAAACGAAATCAGTCTGACCGACGTGTTAGGTCAAACGTCCTCGAAGGTTAAGGCTGGAGAGGTCGAGTTTATTGTTCGCCCTCTCAAGTTGGGTCAGTTCGAAGCCGCGCAGGAAATCATCGCTGAAGTTTTGGCGAGTTCCCGTGTGCAGAAAGAAGTCCAGGAGCCCGGCTCAGATCGTGTCTACAAGTTCACGGACACGGACCTTATGCAGGGCTTTTTGAGCAGCCGCGGCCAAGTGGAGCGATTTTTGTCGCTGTGCGTGGAGATCAAGCAACCTGTTGAATCAGAGCCGCTGGCCTTAGCCGATGTCCCGCTGAATATCGCCGCTCAGCTTTTACGGGAATGCTTGAGGGTGAACGAGGATTTTTTCGAGCAAGTTTTGGCGCTCATTATCGATGTGGTCGGGAAGATCGGAAAGGCTACGGAGGCCGTCGGCGCCGCGACAGCAGAAGCAACAAAAGGACTGGATCTGGCGCAGCAAGGCAAGCCGATTGGGGAGAGATTGCCACAGCTCTACTCTGCGCCGGGATCAAGCTCGGAGAACTAGAAAACCTGACTCTGCGCCAGGTCTGGATCTTCTTCGAGGCCGTTGAGCGCCGCGACGCTGCGCAATTCGCGCGAATGATCCAAGCCGTAAATATTGGCTCGCACGGCAAGAGAGAGTCCGTTCAGAAAACGGTCAAAGCCCTCACCCAACGGAACGATGCCTGACTATTCGCTTATTATTGACTTGATCCTCCAGGGATCAGATCAACTCGGCCAACTGAAGCGCGAGCTGAAGTCGCTTGGCCAGACATCGGCCACTGTCAGCCGAGCCTCTCGACGAGTCGCCCAGGAAAACGAAGCCCTCAGCGCCAGCGCGACCGAAGCTGCAGCTAAGTTTCAAAAACTCCAGAATCGGGCGAGCGAAACCGAGAAGGCGATTTTGCAACAGGCGCAGGCCTTCGCCAGGCTGCAGCAGGCGCAGGGCAATACGGCGGGATCGATCCAGACGCTTGAAACGGCGCTCGGCAAGGTCAACAAAGAGACTATCGAGGCCATTCGCGTACAGATTCAATTAACGAATCTGCAAAACCAGTTCGCCAATTCTCCGCTGATCTCCGCCATACGCCAGCAGTCGCAGGCTCTGGAGCAATTTTCCACATCAGGCGACGGCGCGAGTGAATCCATCAAAAAAACGGGCGACTCAGCCGAGCAGAGCACGGAGGCGACGCTCGAATACGCGCAGACGCTGGCCCGGCTGAGGGAATTGCAGGGGGACGCCGCGGGCGCCGCGGAGGTTCTTCATACCGCCCTGGTTGAAGTCAATCGTCAGCAATCAGAACTGGCGCAAGACCGTGACAGTTTCTCGGGGAAGCTGGTTCAGAGTTTGCACACGGCGGCGCTGCTGGTCAACGGCCTCGCCACCGGCCTGCAGGTGTTTCAGGCCGTGCGTCCGGCTGTCGAAAAAAACGCTGAGAAACTCCGTCAGGCCAACGACACGGCGGCCGACAGCGTCGCGCAGACTACGGCCAACGTGCAAAAGCTGAAGAACTCCGCCCAGCAGGCCATCGGGACGGTTGAAACGCTCGCCACTCGCGTCCGCGCTGCGTTCAACACCGGCGGCGCGGGACAGAAGGCCCAGGCGGCAGGCAACGATCTGCTCGAGCGCATTCGCCAAGCCAATCAGCAGATCGTGGAAGCGTCGCGCGCTGAAAAAGCCCAGAAGACCCGCCAAGAGGCCGCGGACCTTGCAGCGCAGGCTGAGCGGGTTAAGAAGATCTTCCAGGAGCTGGACAAAGCCAAACAGAAGGCGTTGGGCTTTCTCCGTGAGGAAGGCGGTTCTTTCTCGCTTATTGAATTCCTGCAAGGCTTGGAGCGATTGGCGGGGCGGGTCGGGGCCGCCTTTCGAAGTTTGCGCGAATCCGGCGCGAGGGGCCTCGGCCAGGGCGTTGCAAATGGCGCGCGCCATTTGTTTGCGTCGCTCGGGCAGGGAGATGGAATCCTCGGCCGTCTGAGGGATTCGTTCGATTCGCTTCGGCTTCGCGCCAGTGACGCATTCGGCGACCTGGGAGCGAAGGCCGGTATCGTGGGTGTGGCGATCGGGGGAGTAACTACGGCGTTGTTGGCGATGGCCGCGGCTGTAGGCACACTTGTTACGGCGCTTGGTGTGGCTGTGCCCCTGTTGGTCAAACTGGGGCTGACCGGGATTGATGTCAACAGCAAACTCGAACAGGTGAGACTGGGCATCGCCACCGTATTTGCCTCCGTCGGCAAGATCACCGACTCCAAGGGCATCGAATTGAAAGGCGTGGACGCGCTGACGGCGGCGCTGCCCCTTGCCAGGCAGGAACTTGAATTACTCAAGATAGACGCCCTCAGCACGTCGCTGACTTTCGAACAGCTCGCCCAGGCCGCCTTGCAGGCTTTCGGCCCAGGGCTAGCTGCTGGACTCAATAGAGACCAGATCCGCAAGGCCATTATCGACATCTCGCAGGTCATAGTCCCGCTGACGGGAAGCGCCGAACAGCTCGGGCAGGAACTGCGCGCGATTTTCTCGGGCGACATCAACAATGATTCCCAGGTGGCGAAGACGCTTTTCGGCGATGACGCTCGCGAGCAGGTCAAGCAGGCAAAGGAGGCCGGACGCTTCGCCGAATTTCTGGCGGAGAAGACGCTGGCGGCGGCCGTCGCAGGTAAGCTCATGGCTAAGACGTTCGAGGCCGCGGCGAGCAACCTCAAGGATGCGGGTAATAACCTGGCCGCCACCGTGACAGAAGGATTGTTCGCCACACTGCGCGACCGGTTGAATTCGGTCCTGCCGGAGATCTTCACTACGGCCGGCGGGAAGGTGGCGATCGCGGCGCCGTTCAAGGGCGTCGCCGATACGCTGACGGAGATCTTCGACAAGTTCGCCGAGTTGGCGGACAAGGCGATCGTTAACGTGGTCGAAGGCGTGAAACAGTTCTCCGCCTTTCTCGACCGCAACCGCGAGACGGTGGACACAATCATTACATCGTTTTCGGTCATCGTGGAGCAGGTGGCGGGCATCGTGACGGATTTCTTCTCGATCCTCGGCCTGACGTCCGATACCAACGAGAATCTGAAGATCGGCGCGAGCGTGATCAAGACGACCGCCCTGGGACTGGCAGTGTTTCGCCAGATTCTGAAGGTCATCGGTAACGTGGCTCTGAATGTCGGGGCCATCATTGCCCGCACGCTGCTTACGCCCATTCAGCTGGCGGCCAACGCCCTGGCCAAGCTCATCGGCTTCATCCCCGGAATCGGGCCGGCGGCCCAGGGCGCCGCAGACCAGCTCAACAGCATCGCCACGTCAATAGACGCGGCCCTTACCAACTCGCTGATTGGAGGGGTGAACGCGGTCCGCAATTTCGGCGACGAAGTGGCTGCAGTCCGGGCTGAAATTGAAGGGGCCGCCGCGGCCGCCAGATTCCGCCGCGACCAGCGTGGCAGGCCTGGACGGGATGATACCTCAGGCGCTCGCGTCTCCGGCCGCCAGAACAAGGAGGACGAAGACGAGAAGAAGGCCAAAGAGGCTACGGCCCGCGAGTTGCTTGCTATCGAGAAGAAGCTGCGGGAAGCCCTGCTGATCGAGCAACGGGCGCGAGGCGAGCAGGCGCTGGCCCTTGCTCGCCTGGCCGATGAACGGCAGACCCGTGAGCTGGAGCGGGCTCTGGCCAATCGCCTGATCTCCATCAAAGACTTTCACGACCGTCGGCGGGCTCTGGTAGAGGAAGCGGTGAAGCGCGAGATGGCTGCGCTCAATAGGCAATTGGATCAGGAGCGAAGCGCCCTGGATGAACTAAAGACCGACGTGGAAGAGGCAGCAGGGAAGGCTAAGCCGGGCAAAGAGCGGGACAAAGTCCGAGCTGAAGGCGCGTTACAACAGGCACAGCAACTCGAAAAGATCCTCGATCTCGAAACGAAGATCAAAGAGGTCGAGATCAAAGGCGGCATCGAGGTGGCCGACATCGAGCAGAACCGGCTTGAACAGCTTCGCGAACTTCGTGAGGAGCTTCAGGGCGTCGGAGCCGATTTGCTGGAGATCACCGGCCGAAGCTTCGAGGCTGCCATCAGCCGAATCGGCGCTCGGTTTAAGGAACTGCTGCAAAAAGTTCTACGCGAATTCAAAGCGAACAGTCCGGAGGTTGATCTGGTTCGACAAGCGCAGGCGGCCGAGGAGGCGCGGGCGCGAGTCAGTGAAGAAAACCGCTTGTTGGACCTAGAGCGCGCGAAGATCGATACGCAGCGCGCCAGAATCCAGGGTGACTTGAACCGCGGGCTGATCAATGAGCGGCAGGCCCGGCAGGAAATTCTCGCGCTGGAGCGCGCCCGACGCGAAGAGCTTGAAAAGCAGCTCGACGCGGCTGAGAAAGCCACCGTTGAGCTATTCGGCAAAGACTCAATTGAATTTGAGCGCATCCAGCAGGCGCGGGAAGACCTGAAGCAGTTGGGTGTGGATGGTGAGACCGCGTTTTTGCGGATCAAGCGCTCGGCCGAGGAGGGGCTGACCGACACGTTGACGGATTTATTCAACGGGACCAAGTCTCTTGGCGAGGCCTTCCAGGACCTGGGGCGCACCATTCTCAATACGATCAGTCGCATCGCCGCCGAAGAGATCACGGATTCGATTTTCCGACGCCAGCCTCGCAACGCCGATGAACAGACGCGCTCATCAAGCCTCGCGGGAGTGCTCGATAAAATCTTCGGCCGCGGCGGACAAAAAGACCTGGCGGTGGGCGTGAAGGCCACGGAGTCAGCTGTGAAGAGCCACGAGCGCCAGACCGTTCCCCGCCTGGATGAAATTATTCGCCTATTGATCGAAGAGAAAACCGCACAGGCCATAGAGGGGCCGACAGGCATACCATTCCAGGGTGGCGGGCTGGCCGGATTCGCGACTTCCATCGCGACGATTCTTGCCCGCGAGGGAAAGGGTAGCGACGCGCCTGTTATCAAAGACGAGGAAGGCAACATCCTCGAAGGCGGCAAGACCGGCGGCAACCCCCTCGCGACCTTTATCTCGAAGATCAAAGGCGTCTTCGACGGAGTTGTCAGCAAGTTCACTTCCCTCTTTCAGAACTTCACTAGCAATTTCGGCAGTATCTTCAAGAATATTTTCAGCGGCATCGGCGGAGCATTGGGAGGCATATTCGGAAAGATCGGCGGCGGATTGGCCAGCGTTGGATCATTCCTTCTCAAAGGTATCGGCTCGATTTTCGGATTCGGTTTCGATGAAGGCGGTTATACGGGAACAGGTGGAAAGTATGCGCCGGCGGGAATTGTGCATAGAGGCGAATTTGTTCTCAGCGCCGCGGCTGTGCGCCGTGTCGGATTGCCGTTTCTCAATCTCCTGAACGCCGGCCTGATGGTTCCGCAATTCGCCGATGGTGGAATTGTCGGGGGCGCGATCAGCGAGCCGCAGCGCGTGACGGTCAACGCGCCCGGCGGCGATCAGCGGCGATTGACCTTGGTCAACGTCTCCGATCCCAAGGAAGCTCTCGAGGCGCTGAATTCGAGCGCGGGCGAAGAGGTCCTGTTCAATTTCTTCAGGAAGAATCAAAGGCGGATTCGCCTGTTGATCAAATGATGGGTCTTTTATGGCAGTTCAAATTTCAGATGGCGCCGGAACGCCGCACGCGACGAATTACTCTGACTTGCTGGCCAAGTTGAAGACGTTCTTGCTGGCCAACGGTTGGGTGAGCGTCGCCGGCACGGCGACCGAGGAGTATCTAAAGGGCACCGGCTCCGGATCAGACAATATCTTTGTCGGCATTCAGAAGTTCGCGGATGCGTTCAACGATAATTATGCGTGGATTCTGCAAGGTTACACAGGCTACGTCGGTGGTGCGGGCTTCAACAATCAACCCGGCGCCATCCCGACGAATCAGCCGGCCCTGCCACTCTGGAATAACACGATCCCGTATTGGTTTGTGGCATCCGGTCGTCGCTTTATAGTGGTGGCCAAGGTCTCGACGCTCTACATGTCCTGCTACTGCGGCTATATCATCCCTTACGCCGTTCCTGCCTCGCAGTGGCCTTACGCCCTGGCGATCGGAGGAAGTACATGGTTTTCAATCTCAGCAGCCGCTCCATTCCGCTACTCTAACGCGGACGGCCGAACCAGTCTCTACTGCATTCCTCTGAACGAAGACGGCAACGTCGGTCAATTGCTGATCCGGGATCCGGCAGGATCGTGGCGGAGACCTCTGAATATTTCTAACAATGAAAACACAATCTATGACTATTTCGACGGCGCTGGAGTCTGGCCGTGGACTAACCGTCTGCAAGATCAATTCAACTTCGCGCCGTCGGGCTGGGACGAGGTAGAGAAAACCCTGGACGGTAACTACACGCTCCAGCAGGCCATCATTCACGAAGAGGTAGCGGCTCGAAATATCTACGGCGAGCTGGACGGCGTCTTTCACGTCGGCGGGCGCGGGCAGTCAGCCGAAAACATAGTAGTTCGCGCCGGCGTCAACCATCTCGTGATTCAGAATATTTTCCGCACGACCAAGCAGAGTTACGCGGCTATCAAATTGGCCTGAATGGTTCGGAGCAATAATTATGGTTGTATATCAATCAGGGAGTGTGGCGGGAGTAGTCGCTTTGCTGGGTACGCTGAAAGACTTTGCTGTGGCGCGTGGGGCGACAAATAACAATTACTCCGCGGACGGAGCCGGCCAGCGCCATCACATGAAGCTTGGCTCGGGCTTTTTCAATTTCAAAGCTCTGGTGAATGAGTCGATTCCCAGTGGAGCGAGCGGCCTGTACGGAATTACGGCCTATGGCTCAACCGGCTACAACGGAGGAGCGGTTTGGAATGACCAGCCCGGGGGACCGAAGTACTCGACCAACCAGTTTCCATTCGCGGGGATTCACGGGCTGGGTAATACGGGGACACCGTCACCGACTCTAAATTACCACCTGTTTTACGTGGATCGTCCCAATCAGCCGAAGGTTCTCAACGTTACCGGCGCGACCAACGCCAGCCCGATTGTGATCACCGCGAACAGGCATCGCCTGGCGACGGGCGACAGGGTTGTCATCGCCAGCGTAGGCGGCAACACCGCGGCGAATGGAACCTGGACTATCACCCGGATCGACGCCGACACCTTTTCGCTCGACGGCTCGACGGGCAATGGCGCTTACACATCGGGCGGAACCATCACCCTTCTGAGCGAGGTTATCTACCTGGTCGTCGAATATACGTCCGGGTACTTCCAGCATCTTATGTTCGGTCAGCTTGACAGGAGCGAGAGCGGCGAGGTCGCTGGAGCCTGGTTTGTGACGGGCCAACACAAATCCAGCGAGAATAACAATCGTCACCAAACCGTCAATTTCTTCGGTTTCACGCCTCCTATATTGGGAGGCTTTGTGCCCCGTCCGGACGGCATGGTGTATGCGACCGTGGACGGAATCACGGGCTGGAAGATCAGCAGAGATGACGGGAACAGATTCCCGGTGAACGGCAATCAATTTGCCGGTGATGGCGTTCGGAAGTTTTGCGACATCGTTAATTGCGCCCCGAACGCGATCAACAGCCAATCGGTGGGATTGCCCATTCCCGTTTTCGTTACACGAGACGGGACAAATCAACACAATAATGCCACCCCGTGGACAATCCTGGGCTATATGCCCGAGATTTACTACTGCAACATCAGGAACCTCGTCCCGGCGAGTCAGTACCCGATTGGCTCGACCCAGTATCGAGTCTTTCCGTTTTTCCGAAAGAGCGACGGCGCCTATAGCCAGGTAGGCGATCACACCCAGCATCTGGGGTTCTTTATTCGGGAGAGCTGAGGCAGATTTCAATGGCCACGTTTGGCGGCGATTTTCATCAAAGTCCGGCGATCCTGGACGGCCTCAATACCGGAGCCGGCGCGATCCCTGCGCCTGAGACTTCGCCGGTATTGTCCTTCGTCGGCCAATCGATCTCAGGAGCAAATCAATTTATCCTCCCGGGCGTGGAGCCGAGCGCGACCTTCGGCGCCGATCTATACCAGAGTTTCGCGTACATCTTCTACAACCGCATTCACATCTTCCCGAACCCGCTTAATTTCGGAGTGATCGTTACGCCCACGACGCGCAATGTCGAAGTCTGGAATGCTTTCTTCGACGTGAGCCAGATTTTGAACTCCATTACGCCGACGGCGCTTCCAGGCGTGAGCATCGTGGCCGCGCCTCTGCCGCGAACTTTCAATCCGCTCCAAGGCTTTCTCTTTCCTGTCACCGCCTCCCTCGACGGTCCGGCGAGGGTCGACGGGTTCTACACGTACGGCTTCGCGTCTGGACTGAACGAAAACGGCGCGGTGATCGGCACGCGGAGCTTCATCGTGTCGTTTCGTCATAACTGGGACTCGAAACCTGTTGAGCGCTTCGCCTGGAAGTCGGACGTCCATTCGGGCGGATCGGGCAAGGAGCAGAGAATACGGCTGCGACAGAATCCGCGCCGAACCGTTGAGCTGAGCTATTTGCTCAGCGACGCGCGCAGCCGCGCGATCTGGCGCGCGCAGCAGTGGTTCGGGACGCCTTTTCAATTCTCGGTTCCGCAATGGCAGGACGCGACGTTTCTCACAGGAAATATCGGGACTGGCGCAACGTCGCTGCCCGTCGAGACGACCTTCGCGCGAGACTTCGACGCCGCGCAGAGTGTAATGCTCTGGCGGGATCCTACGCGCTTTGAAGTGGCGACCGTCCAGAGCCTGAGCGCGAATTCAATCGCGCTTACGGCAGGCGCTCTTCTGGATTGGCGCTCTGGCGATTACGTGATCCCCATCCGCCGCGCAGTGCTCTTGCAGAACCCTGTCCATGACGAGATCACTAAGGGCAATAAAAAGGCGCTGCTCAAAGCCACAATCGTATGGGCGTTGATCCCGGAAGAGTTCTCCATCAACCGGGTCCTTTCGATCTCGCTGCCGACGTATCGAACGCTGCCGGTTCTGACGGCCGACAGCGACGCCAGCCAGGACCTGCCCGAGGAGATCACTCGCAATCGGGCGATCATCGACAACCAGACGGGAATCATCACGATTATTGCCGTTGATGACCAGGCCAAGCCGATCTTTGATTACCGGCGGCTGCTGAAGTCGCGTCAGGAGTTCGGCGAGTGGTTGGACTTTCTCTACGCGCGTGCCGGCCAGATCGCGCCGGTGTGGATTCCGACCTATGCCGAGGACTTCGAGCTCGTTCAAAACATCCTGCCCGGCGACGTCGGGATTCGAGTCACTGACTGGGATTACGACGTGTATTACAACGTCGCGGCTTCCAGGCGAGATATATCGATCATCACTGTCAGCGGAACAATGATCAATCGCCGCATCAACTCGGTCACCAACAATGGCGACGGCACGCAGACATTGACTCTCGATGCGACCGTTGGCCAGTCGCTAACCATCGCGCAAGTGGACCGGATCTCGTTTCTGCGCTGCTGCCGTCTGGCGAGCGATGAGGTTCAAATCGAGTACGAAACCGACACGGTCATGTCGACCACGGTGAAGTTTCAGGAGCTGACCACGACACCATGAGTTACGACGCGCGGGAACAAAGCGAATACGCCGGCCAGCCGCAGGAACTTTTCCTGTTCACGGCCGGCTCGACCAATTTTGCATACACGTCGGCTGACCTGGAGCTGAGCCACAACGCGATCAGTTATGGGCGTGCGGACATCGATGTCTCGGACATCGTTCAATCCATCGAGAGCGAGCAGGTTGAAATCACGGTCACAATGTCTCGGACGCTCGATTTTCCAAAACTCTTCGTGAAGATGCTGCCGCCGTTCGATATTTTGGCGACGATCTACCGGCGCCATTATCAGGACTCCGAAACTATCGCGTGGTGGAACGGCCAGGTCGTGGCGACCAGCATCAAGGGCGCAGTGGCTGAGGTCCGCTGCGCGCCGTTGATCTCAGTCTATCAGCGGTTGGGCGTCCGGCGGCTCTTTCAGCCGACGTGTAATCACATGCTGTACGACCCGGATACTTGCCGGGTTGATCCGAACGCTTTCAAATCGAATGCGACCATCTCCGCGATCAATGGTTCGACGCTCGACAGTGCGACCTTCGCTGGTCAGGCGGACGGCTATTACACGGCCGGCTTTATTCGTCGGCCTCTGACCGGCGACCTACGGATGATTGTCGATCACGTCGGCGACACGATTACGCTCTGGTACCCGTTCGAGGACATGCCGACCTTCGAGACCCTGGAGGTTTTCGCTGGCTGCGATCACAGCGACGTGACGTGTTTCAACAAGTTCAACAACCTGGTCAACAACGGTTCCTGGCCGACCGTCCCATTGATAAACCCATCGGCCAAACAGTTCGCGTGAGTTATGCCATTTCCGCTTGTCGCATTATTGTTCGCTGGTTTGAGCTTTATCAGCTCGACGCTGCTTCGTCCGAAGCAGAAGCAGACCATACCCAAGGCATCTACCCTGGCCGATTTCAATTTTCCGACCTCGGAGGAAGCGAGGCCTATTCCGTACATCGCCGGCGAGGTCAAGCTCTCGCCGAATTTCACTTTTTTTGGAGACCTAGCCTCCACCCTGATTACGAAGTTCGTCAAAACGTCAATCTTCGGCACTGGGACGCGCGTGCCCTTGGGCTATCGCTACAACGTTGGGATGGAGCTCGGGCTGTGCTTCGGCCCGGGCGTGACGCTCAAAAAGCTGACGATCGACGACAAGGAGTTGTTCAGCGGATCGTTGATCGGCGCGCCGGCGACGACGACGATTCTGAAGGAAAATCTGTTCGGCGGGGAAGGCGAGGACGGCGACGGCGGGGTCAATGTGATTCTCGACTTCTACGAGGGCAACAGCTCACAGACGGCCAATGCCTACATGGCAGGGAAATATACTCGCCAGAGCGGCCATCGAGACGTGTGTTATGCAGTTTGGCGCGGCCCTACTGGACCCGGAGGCGGATCCATCTATCAGGGAGGCCAGTACATCAGTGGCGGCGGTTACATCGGGAAAACCGCGCAGGTTCGCCCGCTCGCATTCTACCTGTCACGCATTCCTGATTTTCTAGGATCGAGCTTCAAGCTGGTCAACACCGTCGAGGCGAACCCAGCGAACGTTCTGTTTGAACTGACAACCAATAAGCTCTATGGCGGAGGCCTGCCCTCGGCGAAGATCGACGGTACGAGTTTCCAGGCCGCGGCTCAAACGCTCTTTAACGAAGGCATCGGATGCTCGGTCATCTGGGAGCGGACGGACGCGCTCGAAAGCGTCGTACAGCAGCTCGTGGATATAATGGATGCGGCGCTGTATATGGACCTCAAAACTGGCCTGATCAAGATGGTCTTGCTGCGCAACGATTACAACCCGGCGACGCTGCTGGAGATCACAGACGATATTTGCGAAGAGATCGTCAGTTTCTCTCGCGGCAGTTGGCTCGATACGAAGAATGAGTATCGCGTGAATTACACCTCGCGAGCAGATGACTATCGAACCAAGCCAGCCTTCGCCCAGGACCTGGCCAATCAGCGGATTCGCAACGCCACCGACTCGGAGACGCGCGATTACCCCTACATCACGAACGCGGCGCAGGCGCAAAAGACGGCCTATCGCGATCTGCGCGTGGCCAGCCTGCCTCTGCCTCGCGCCACGCTCCGCTGCAACCGGTTCGCATCGAGCCTCACGCCTGGGGCCGTCTTTAAATGGACGACGACACGGATTGATCCCGCGTTCTCCAACAAAATCATGCGTGTCCTGAAAGCCGATTACGGCCGCATCACCGATGGCCGGGTGGAGATCGAGGCCGTCGAAGACGTTTTCGCGCTCGGAGGAACGATCTACGTTGCGCCTCCGACCAGTCAATACGTCGATCCAGTAGGGCAACCGGCGGCGGCGAATCCTATCTACAACGCTGAGCAACCCTATTTTCTCAGCGGCCAGGCTTTTCGTCCGTGGTCATTGGTTCGCCAGCCGAACGGCTCGCACCTGTCTTACGACCTCTACGTCTCGACCGACGCCGGCGCGAATTATCTGCTGAAGCTGGCCACAGGACTCTTTACGCCTGTCGGAACCCTTCACGCCAACTATGGGCAGTTGACGCCGGCGGTGGACAGTACGGGCTTCGAGCTGAATAACGTGGCAGGCCTGGAGGGAGTATTTTCGGTCGCCGCCGCGGACGTGCCGAACGGCGCCGGGCTGATCCTCTTCGAAGATACCAGCGAGATCGCGGCCTTCGAGACGATCAGCTTCAACGCGGTCAGTGGACGTTACACGCTGACGAATATCTGGAGGGGGTTGTGGGACACGACGCCCCGGGCACACGGCGTCGGTTCGCGCGTCTGGCTCTTTTCGTTTGGGATGAGCGTTACAGACGCTGGCTATGCCGATTCGACGGCCCTGAAGTTGAAGCACGTGAGCAGGAATGCCAACGGGGAACTGGCGCTGGGGGCGGCCACAGCCTACGACCTGACCGTCGACGGCCGGGCCGACAGGCCATACCCGCCGGCAAATTTTCAGGTGGACGGTTCGTACACAGGCACGACCCACACGGGCGATGTCAGCCTGACTTGGTCGCGGCGGAATCGGCTGACGCAGACGCAGGCGCTTAAACAATCGGATCCGGATCAAACGCCGGAGGCCTCGACCACATTCACCCTGGTGATCAAAAACAATTCCAACACCGTCATCCGGACCGAAACCGGGCTGACTGGGACCTCCTACGATTACACGGCAGCCCAGGAAGCGATCGACAATGGCGGCTTGACCTCGCCGACCTTGACCTTCGAACTGAAGGCTGTTCGGGGCGGGGGGGAGAGCCAGGCATGGATCCGGACCTCCACTAGGGTTTAAGTAGGGCAGGGAGATGATGCGGAAATTCTTATAGCTGAGGACGCTGCGGAACGATGGGGGCGAAAGCGCCCTTTTACTTCTATGAGAGCTCCGCCAGATCCTTCTTCATCGCGTTCAGGTCGTCGGCCATTCTCGCGGCCCTCTTCGGATTAGCTTCAATTCTGGCGATTGAATCAACCAACTCTTTGCGAATCTGCTTCCGCCGCGCCTTGAGCTTCGTCTCCATCTGCGCGAGCATCCCTTCGGCCTCCTCAAGCCAGGGGTCATCTTTCAAGGCCTTTGAAAGCTCGAGCCATTTTAAGGCTTTGTCAAGCATCGCGGAATGCTCAGGCTCGATCTCGCCGATTTCCCAGCGTGAGATAGTGTTACCCGAAACATCCATCTCTGCGCCGAGCTGCGCCTGTGTCAGACCGAGGGCGACGCGGCGGCGTTTCAATTCTTCTGCCTTCATAATCGCTCCTTTATTTGCGCCCGAGGGCGGCGCGGGGTAAGATGACTTTGAAAGAGGGGGGCGGCGGTTGCCCACCCCCCTTGATTAGGTTAGTCACTTTCGAGGTCTTCGAGTCGCTTCTCGAGGGCCTCGACCTGTTTTTCTAAGTCTCTGATCCGTTGCTCCTGCTGCCGACTGGCCGAGCCTTGCTGGTCAATCTGCTTTTGGAGATTCTCGATCATCTTGTTCAAGATTCTGATTCGCTCGTTCAAAATGCGAGTCGGATCGTCGCCGTTAGAACCACTCATCGCAACTACCCCCTTTCTTTCAAAGATCATCAGTTAGCAACAACCAACTGACAATGCGTATTCTACGCTACGTAGAAAAAAAGTCAACAGAAATAAGATTATAATATACGCTGCGTAGAAGCAAGTTCCACGAGGTGGGGAAATGCCTCACTGAATTGCCAAATGGGTCGAAGATGACTCCCCTGGCCGCGCGTGGATATACTGCATGGTGGTTTGCAGACTCCCGTGTCCGAGCGTGGCCTGAACCTTGGGAACCGATGCGCCGCGATCAAGCGCATGACTCGCATGGGCGTGACGCATCCAGTGAGGCGAGACCTTCCAACTTAGCCCGGCCCGCTTCGCCGCGGCTTTCACGATCCGCCAAGCCTGGACTCGGCCGAGTCGTTCACCTTCGCGCGAGAGGAAGAGCGGGGAATCGGCGTTGGCCCGCATCGCCTCAAGGTCCCGCCAGAGCTTTTCAGGGAGCAACACGTATCTGGTCTTTTCCCGTTTCCCAAACAGGCAGATTTGCCCACCGTCCTCGCGCGGCTGGAGATCCCGCCAACTTGCGCCGACGATCTCCGAGACGCGGCCGCCGGTCACGTAGAGCAGGCGGATCAGGACCTGGTTGCGAGGTGCAGGCTCGAGCGCGATCAGCTTCATCAATTCTTCTTCGCTCAAAATTCGTTCTGCCAAGTCGTTCTTTATCTTCGGCAGAGGCGCCGCCTTACCGACGTCGAGCTGCAGGTGACCGGCCTTGCACGCGAAGCCGAGCAGACTTTTGACCGCCGCCATTTTTCGCCGGCGAGATCTCGGCTTATAGTCGATTTCGAGATGGCGCGAGTAAGCAAGCACGTCGTCAAGTTGGAGATCTCCGAGCATCTTGTTTGCCCAATTTTGGAAGTCGGCCACGTCGCGCGCATAGGCCTCGCGCGTGGCGGCGCTCGCTTTCGTCTGAAGCCATAGCTCGATAATTCGCTCGTCCTCTTCGGCGGATTCCATAGATTTTTGACGTAACATAATCGGATGTTATGTTTCACTCAACGTTTATTCCCAAAAACGGACTTGACTGCAATTGGCAATGGAGTTAGGTGTAAATCGTAGACGGTAACCTGTAGGAGGTAACAATGCAGGCGTCATACTATCGCGACTCGCACATAACTCTGTACCACGCCGATTCCAACGAACTCCTGCCCGATCTTACGAGTGTCGATCTGATCATCGCCGATGTGCCGTATTCGTTCGGTCTCAATTCGACTGACGACGGCGCGTCCTGGGGCGATCTGATGAACGCCTCGCAGATCTATACGCGCTGGCTCCGCGAATTTCAGCGTCTCACGACGGCCAGCAATGGCGCGGCCTGGGTTTTCAATAGTTGGCGTTCTTTCCCCACGCTCGCCCGCGGTGCCAACGAGGCCCGCTGGCCAATCATCTCGCTGCTCGTCTGGGACAAGGTGCGGATGGGGGCCGGCACGCTCCGTGGCCTTCGTCCGCGATACGAGCTCTGCGCCCTGTTTATGCAGGAAGGGTTCAGAATCAAGAACCGCCGCTTGACCGACATCTGGCCCGAATCCCTTCCCCACGGTAAGCCCACCGGACATAAATCCGAGAAGCCGGTAGGCCTCATCAAAAAGATCATCGCCGAGAGCGGTGGAGATCTGATCCTCGATCCGTTCGTCGGCAGCGGGACCACGCTCGTCGCAGCCAAGCAGCTTGGCAAGCAGGCGATCGGAATCGAGATCGAAGAACGATGGTGCGAGGTCGCAGCCAGACGCGCAGAAAAGGCTGAGGTGGCTCCACTCTCGGACGGCAATTGACATAATTGAAATCGTCCGCTCTTTCACTTCATTGCCATCCTTTCAAAGTTTTGATCCTCTCGCGGGCGTTGATCACGTTGTTGAAGTCGCTCCCATCCCGACCGTTATTCGTGTCTGGATGCGTGCGCCTTACCGCCTCTCTCCACACGGAATCGAAGAGCCGCTGATCATTGAGCACTTGCGATGTCGTATGGCTGGCGCACGCGTGACGGATCAACACCTTCGCGCATTCCGCCGCCTCATCGGCCGCCCCTGACGCCGGCAGCTTCAGCCATCCGGTGTACTGTTCATGCTTTTCAGTCGTGGCTCCGTAACGCTCGACCGCGCGCAGGTGTTCGAGCGTGAGCGCGATCGCGCGAAGGTTGGCCTCCCAGTCCCGGTAGGAGTCGCACGGCATCACCATTCTTCCCTGCTTTGTCGTGAAGCTCAGGATCACGCCCGGCTGCGTCGGCCTGGCGCTCGACTTTGGCCAGCCGTCGTTCCGAATGTCCTTCGACGAAAAGAATCCCTCGATATTGATCTCTTTCGCCTTCAGGTGATTTAGCTCTCTTTCGAGCAGATCGAGCGTTTGCGACCAACCCGCTTTGAATCGGCTGTGTTGGCGTTTATATCCAGGCGTAGGCATGGATGGCCATTTCTCGATCGGTTTGAATCTGCAATCAATCATTCGTCCCTCCGAGTAATTGGTCTTCGACGCCGTCGGGCAGCATCGCCATCACCACGTCAGCAACCCTTTCGTCGAGCTTCCACAATCCTTGGCGCCCGCGCGAATAAACCGGCTGTCGCAACTTCCAAATTTCATCGAAGACCCACATAAACCGCCCCGGGTCGTAATTCCCGAAGTAATACTCATGCGTGTCGTCTGACGGAATCAGGCGGAAGTGTTCGGTCGTTGACAGGCAGCGTCGGAGCCAGCCGAGCGCAACGAAACAGCCGCGCGGGATGTCTTCGATTTTGGCGAATTGATCCTTGTCATCACCGAAGAGGACATCTTCGAAAGGCCAACTCCGGCATGTCTCTTCTAGATCTTTATCCCACTTCTTTGCGGCGTGGATTGGGACTAGGCCGAGGCAATTGCTCGACCAGGACCTGGTTTCGATCTTTTTCGCGCCTATCGAGATAAGCCTTGCCCATGGCTGCCATAGAGAAAGGCCCATAATGGTCTTGTTCATCGTCCCTCCGGTTATGCCGCGTCAGACTGAGTGCTCAGTTTTGCAGACTGAGTGCTCAGCGCCTCGTTAATCAGCCTCGCAAGCTGGCGGTCTTCTTCCGTCACGATTCCCTGACCGGTGCGAATGAACGAACTCAGCCAGGCCTGCCGCTCCTCGATCTCGCCGGGCCGCGGCTTGTATTCACCGTTCGCTGCCTGGGCGATCATGCTCAGGTGAGCCAGCGCGATCGCGACCTGCTCAAACGACAGCGGTTTTCTCTCTGTTTCCATGCTTTCTCTCCTTGCAGAGTAGCCCCGAAGCTTCGAGGCTCTTCCAGTTGAAATACCCGGCCAGCGGGTAGACTGAGTTATCGGCGGTGGTCAGATCCGGCTTCCGACTGAGTACCCGCAAATACGAAACTCCGTACTCAGTTTCGGCAATGCTGTGGCCCGGCATCCGCCGGATCAGGTAGCCCGGTTTCTTGCGGCTTCGCTTCCAATTTGCCCGGTCATAAACGATTCCCCGCTGAGCACTCAGTTGAACGACATTGTTTTTGTTTTTAATCAGTTGCTCTTTTTCCGGTGTACGCCGAGGCCTCTTGACTGAGTGCTCAGCGAGTCCAGTCAGCGAAGGTGCGGCTGAGTGCTCAGCGGGGCGGGATTTGACCGCCTCGGCTGAGTGCTCAGCCACAGAAGACTGATTGCCATTGTTCGTCTCCGCCACTGAGTTAGAGACGGCCTCAGACTGAGTGCTCAGTGGCGCCAGGCTTTTCCCGATGCGGTGTCCGGGAATTCCGATCGACTCTCCAACTTCACTCGTCCCAGGACGGCCAGTATCTGCGCTTTCACTTCGGGATCGGCGATCGAATTTATGGCTTCCTCCCCGCGTTGCTTCACCTGGGCGAGCTGCTCGACGGTCTTGACGTATTCCTCCTCCATAAGCACCTGTTCCTGAAAGAACCCAAGACGCGCCCTCTCAATTTCCATCTGGTTTGCGAGTTCGACCTTTTCGGTGAGCAGGGACGCGCGGCTGCGCTCAGATTCCACCACGGCCTTGGCTCGATCCTCACTGATTCTGGTTGACCAGTGGGTGTAGTAGAGGACGCAGACGCCGGCGAGCATCATCGAGAAGATCAGCGGGAACGCCACAAAGTAGGAATAGACCCATAACGGGCGGCCGATGCTCTTCCCCGCGCCGCTGATCTCATAGAGCGAAGCGCAGGCGTGTATGAACGAGATGGTCGTGAAGGAGATGGCGAAAAAGCGGAGGGCTATCCGATGCGCGCAGGCGCTCTTCGTCTGCTTGTTCCAGCAGTAGATGGCGAAGGCTTCGCTGAGGATCGCGACGCAGGCCACAGCGACGCCCCACGCGCCCGGGATGGTGATATGGAACAGGCGCCAGTTGAGAGCGCCGAGGACGGTGTAGACGGCGTATTTGACGACGGACAGAAATCCGCCCGTGCCGGCCAGATCGAAATCCGCCGCTTCGTTCTGCGCCGTGGTGGCGCGCTTCTCTTTTTGCTGGGAGTCTCTTATTGCATGGCCAAAACGGAAGATTTTCATAGCGCCTCCTGATGCCCAGGAGGCGCGGTTGTTTGATGCGCCAGCAGAATACCACAGAGGCGCCCGAAAACAAGATGTGAAATGGAAAGGTGAGCAGAAGGGTGAATCAAGCAATTACGGGCAGTTCTAGGGCTGCCCGTAATTGCTTGATTCTATTGATGGCCAGGGACGGAATCGAACCGCCGACACACGGATTTTCAGTCCGTTGCTCTACCAACTGAGCTACCTGGCCGAAAAGGAAGGCGTATCCTACTGAGCACGATGCGGTCTGTCAACCGCGCCATCAGGATTTTCGTCGGAGCGACGGACTGAAAATCCGGGTGTCGATCAAGGCTAAACTCCGCACTCGGCCAATTCCGCCTGTTCATCAGGCGCGCTCTGCAACTCCGCGTCAATGCCGTAAATCTCAGCCAGCGCGAAATACTCCTCGAAGAGCGGTTCCATCTCCTCGACCGATTGCGAGCGCAGCACAGACGTGCGGATACTTGCGCCTCTGGGCACGCCGCGCAGGAATTGAGCCGAGAGCATCTTCATTCTTCCGATCACGCCTTTTTCGGGCATGTGTTCGCGCAGGTTGTCGCGGAATTCCAGCAGCAAGCCGTGCATCTCGCGCGGGGGCGGTTGGTACGGCTCGATTCCGTTCATCGTCTCCCACGTCTGGCGGAAGATGTAGGGGTTGGCGATTGCGCCGCGCCCGATGTGGACGGCGTCGCAGCCGATCTCGTCGAATCGCCGCATTGCGTCTTGGGGGTTGAGGATGTCGCCGCTGCCCGAAACCGGGATCGAGACGGCGCGTTTGATCTCTCGCACCAGGTTCCAATCAGCCCAGCCTTTGTACCCCTGCACGCGCGTGCGCCCGTGCAGCGTGACCATCGAACCGCCGCAATCTTCGATCAACTTCGCGACCTCGACGCAGTTGATCGATTTGTCGTCCCAGCCGGCGCGGATTTTCACCGTCATCGGGATGGTGATCGCGCGTTTGACCTCGGTCAGGATTTTTTTGAGCTGCGGCAGATCGCGCAGCAGGTTCGACCCGCCGCCGCCATTAACCACTTTCTTCGCCGGGCAGCCGCAGTTGATGTCCACGAAATCGGCTCCTGCCTCCTGGGCGATTTCGGCGGCCCAGCGCATTCGCACTTCGTCATACCCGAAGATCTGGATTGCGATTGGACGCTCTTCGGGTTTGAAGCGCATCATCTCGTGCGAGCGCATGTTGCCGCGCGTCAAACCTTCGACGCTGATGAATTCGGTGACGATCAACCCCAGGCCGCCGCATTTTTTCGCGACTCGGCGGAAAGGCGAATCGGTCACGCCCGCCATCGGCGAGAGCACCAGCGGCGGCGAGAGTTCGCGGCCTTCAATTTTGAATGCAGTTGGATAACGCATAGATGACTTCACGTCAGAGGCTTTCTTTGAGTCACAGGTTTTTCCTAAGATTGACATAAGCCTGTGAATGTCGAGCGCCAAATATAGCATACGGTTGACGCATTGCGTCAAAACCGTTAGCGTAACTCCGGCATTGAAAACCACTGGGACGCGCGCTGACTCGATTTCGATTCGATCCCATAAGTTTTCAAATGGAGGTAAGTTTGTCAGAAGCAGGTGGGTTGATAAGTTTTCTCGCCGAGTTGATGCGGCTGAAATCAGTGCCGCGTATTGGATGGTTGTTGCGGGGCGTGCGCGACGTCGAATCGGTCGCCTCGCATTCTTTCGGCGTCGCGGTGGTCGCGATGCTGTTGGCCGATCGCGCCCGCGCGCGCGGCGTCGAGGTCAATGTCGAACGATTGCTCAGAATGGCTCTGTTGCACGATCTGACGGAATCACGCACGGGCGATCTGCCCAGCACGATCAAACATTATTTCGGCAAGGCTTCGATCAAGGCCGCCGACGAACGAATCGCCAAGGAGATCTTCACGGAACTGGGAGATTTCAGCGAGTCGTATCTGGAACTCTGGTTCGATTACGAACATCGCGCGAGTATCGAATCGAGATTGGTCAAGGCCGCGGACAAGCTCGATCTGCTGTTGCAATCGCGCGAATATGAAAAAGGCGGAGCCCGGTCTTTGCAGGAGTTCTGGGAGACTGCGGACGGTGACTTCGCGGACCTCGGCGTTGACGATCTGATCTCCGATTTGATCGAGGAATTGAAAAAGAGCAGGGCGAAGGATCTCGAAGGCCTGTGAAATTAACCGGCCTTGTGGTTTGACGTATGGATCTTATGGAGCAGGCAATTTCGTGGCTTCAGACTTTGTCGCCGGCTGGCGTACTGGGGCTGATGTTTTTCATCGCATACATCGAAAACATCTTCCCGCCGTCGCCCAGCGATGTGCTGTTGGTTTTTGCCGGGACATTGATTGGCATAGGAGTGGTCGGGTTCGCGCCCGCGCTGACCGCGGCGACATTGGGCAGCACTCTGGGGTTTATGACGGCTTACTTTTTGGGCTGTTATTTTGAAGAGCACGTCGTCTCAGGCCGCTTCAGCCGTTATCTGCCGGCCAACGCCATCCACCAGGTCGAACGCCTGTTCAAACGCTTCGGTTACGGCGTGATCGTGGCGAACCGTTTTCTGGCCGGCACGCGCGCCATCGTGTCGTTCTTCGCCGGAATGTCGAAAATGAATCTGCCGGCGACGACGCTGCTTTCAGCGGTAAGCGCGGCAGTATGGAATTCCATCCTTCTGTATCTGGGAATGATTTTCGCGAACAACTGGCGCGAGGCGGCTCAATATCTGGGGATCTACACCAAGGTCGCGACGGTGGTGGTCGGCGTTGCGGTCGTGATCTTTCTGTGGAGATTCTTTCGGAAGCGCCGCAGCGCAGCCAACGCCGCAACAATCAACGATTGAATTCCGAGAATCAGTACCGCGAGCAGTAGCGAGCGTGTGATCCACAATCGGTCTCTTGCGAGAGCTACACTCGCTACCGCTCGCGGTACTGATTCTCGGGTGATCCATCGCCAGTCTTCTATGGACATCCTGAAAAAATTGAGAGTCCGCGCCGCGACTCAACTCCAACACATCGTTCTGCCCGAAGGCGAAGACGACCGCACGATCATCGCCGCGTCAAAAGTCGCCGAAGAGCGCCTTGCGAGAATCACCATGCTTGGCGATGAAGAGAAGATTCGGAGCCGCGCCTCATCTCTCGGCGTCTCGTTGACCAACGTCCTCATCCTCGATCATCGCAAATCGCCCGACCTTGAACGCTATGCCCAGGAGCTTTACGAACTGCGCCGCGCGAAAGGCGCCACGATGGACGAAGCCGCGAAGCAGATTCTCGACCCGCTCTACTTCGGCAATATGATGACGCGTAATGGCAAGGCCGACGGTTCGGTGGCGGGAGCGACCAACACCACCGCGCACACAGTTCGCTCGGCGTTGATCACGCTCGGATTGAAACAGGGATTCAGCATCGTTTCGTCGGTCGTCGTGATGGTTGTTCCGAATAGAGAATCCGGACCCTCTTTTGGGCCCTCTTTGGGTGTAGACGGCGCGATGATCTTTGCCGACCCGGCGGTCGTGATCAATCCGACCGCCGCGCAGCTTGCGGAAATCGCAATCGCTTCCGCTGAAACCTGCCGGGCGCTGCTCGAAACCGAGCCGCGCGTCGCGATGCTTTCTTTCTCGACCAAAGGCTCCGCTCAGCATCCGATGGCCGACAAGGTTATCGAGGCGACAAAGACGGTTCGCGCGCGCGCGCCGGAGCTGGAGATTGATGGGGAATTGCAGCTCGACGCCGCGCTGATTCCGGGCATCGCCGCGTCGAAAGCCAAAGGCTCTTCAGTCGCGGGCCGCGCGAACGTCCTGGTCTTTCCGGACATCAACGCGGGCAACATCGGGTACAAGCTGACCGAACGTCTGGCGGGCGCCACGGCCATCGGCCCGATCCTGCAAGGTCTGGACAAACCCGCGAACGATCTGTCGCGCGGGTGTAAAGCCGAAGACATTGTTGACGCCGTAGCGATCACCGCCGTGCAGGCGCAGGCGCGCAAGCGTGAAATGAGATGAAGAAGCGATTGAAACGATTGCTGGCCGCGCCGTTCGTCTTCATCACGGCGATCATCGTCCTGCTCGAAGACTGGCTCTGGGACGATCTTCAGCGCATCGCCGCGGCCATCGGTCATCTGCCCTTGTTTCGCCAGGTCGAATCATTGATCGCCGGCTTGCCGCCTTACGGCGCGCTCGCGATGTTCGGGGCGCCGTCGTTATTGCTCATTCCCGTGAAACTGGCCGCGCTCTATTTCATCGCGCACGGTCAACCGGCGTTGGGCTTGATGACAGCCATCGGCGCCAAGATCGCCGGAACGGCGCTGGTCGCGCGAATCTATACCCTGACCCATCCCAATCTGCTGCGCATCGGCTGGTTCGCGTGGTTGCACGAGCGGTTCGTGGCGTTCAAAACCCGAATCTACGACGCGATCAAATCCACCAGCGTGTACAAGGCGGCGCATCGACTTCGTCTGCGAATGCGCGCGGCGTTGGCTGAATGGTCACGCAGGCGGCGGACCCTCTGGCGCAGCCGCTGGGAAGCCGCGCTCAAATTATCGCGCAGACTTAAAGACAGAAAAATGTGAGAGAGAAAAATGAAGATCTTCCAGCCTCGGTAGGTCCACATTTAACCGTTGAGAGCGTTATGCCAAGTCGAAGAGAGATAACGGAACAGACGGAAATAACGGAACAGACGGAAGATTTTCTGGTTTTTTTCCGTCTGTTCCGTTATTTCCGTTTGTTCCGTACTCTCTCTTTTCCCTCATTAGTCATCCACCACGGTTAAGTGTGGAGCTACTCCAGTCTCCGTTCTTAATTTTTCTCTCCCACATTTTTCTGTCTGATCACGCTTCTTTCACTTGATCAGGATCGCTGGAACCCCCGTTCGATCTCACGCGCGGTGATACGCAAGATGATCGGGCGGCCGTGCGGGCAAGTGGCGGGGTTTTCCATCTTCAGCAATTCGTCAACCAGCCAGCGCATCTTCTCAGGCGCGAGCGTCATGTTGATTTTGATCGCGGCGCGGCAGGCCAA
>Ga0187894_10001647_pt1 | contig 28206 bp, 21 predicted proteins | sample GBC1701081metaG_FD_136650 | JGI IMG/M metagenome (GOLD analysis project Ga0187894, IMG submission 136650) | White microbial mat communities from a lava cave in the Kipuka Kanohina Cave System on the Island of Hawaii, USA - GBC170108-1 metaG ...
GAGGCGGCGGCAGCGCGCGCGCGCCTCACCGAGGCCGTCGCCGAGTGCGACGACGATCTCACCGAGAGATACCTCGAGCGCGGCGAGCTCACCGACGATGAGCTTCAAACCGGCCTCGTCGCGGCGACGCGCGCGCGCAAGCTGCTGCCAGTGCTGTGCGGCGCCTCGACCAGCGAGATCGGAGTGCCTGCGTTGTTATGGGCGACGACGCATCTGCTGCCGTCTGCCGAGGAGCGCGGCGCCTGGCACGCCGAACGGCTGGCGGATCACCAGGAGCTCGACGTCGCGCCGAGCCCGAGCGAGCCGTTCTCGGCTGCCGTCTTCAAGACCGTGATCGACCGCTACGCGGGCACGCTCTCGGTGATGCGCGTGGTTTCGGGCACGCTGCATCACGACGAGACGATCGTGAACGCGACGCGCGGCGAGAAGGAGCGGCTCGGCAAGCTGCTGTTGCTGCACGGCAGCGAGCTGATCGAGGTCGCCGAAGCGGGACCGGGCGACGTGATCGCTGTGGCGAAGCTGAAGGATGTGCACACCGGCAACACGCTGACCTCCGAGAAGAACGGCCTGCACCTGCCCGAGATTCCGATTCCGCAGGGCGTGATCTCGTACGCGATCTCGGCAAAGTCGAAGGCCGACGAGGACAAGCTGTTCCTCGCGCTGCATCGGCTCACCGAAGAAGACCCGACGCTGCACGTCTCGCGCGATGCCGCGACCGGCGAGTTCCTGCTGACGGGCATGGGCGAGCTGCACGTGCGCATCGCGGTGCAGAAGCTGCATCGCCTCTACGACGTCGATGTCGAGCTGCACACGCCGAAGGTCCCCTACCGCGAGACGATCAAGGGCCGCGCGGAGAACATCGAAGGCAAGCTCAAGAAGCAGACCGGCGGCAAAGGCATGTACGGCGTCGCGTATCTGACGCTCGAGCCGCTGGCGCGCGGCGCGGGCCTCGAGTTCTCGGACGAGATCGTCGGCGGCGCGATCCCGCGCAACCTGATCCCGGCGGTCGAAAAGGGCATCCTCGAGGCGGCACAGCACGGGCCGCTCGCCGGCTTCCCGGTGGTCGACGTGAAGGCGCGCTGCATCGACGGGAAGTTCCACGCCGTCGATTCCAACGAGATGGCCTTCAAGCTGGCGGGCTCGTACGGCTTCAAGGCCGCGATGGAGCAGGCGAAGCCGACGCTGCTCGAGCCGATCATGCGGGTCGAGGTGACCGCACCACCGGAGCAGATGGGCGATCTGATGGGCGACATCGCCCACCGGCGCGGCCGGGTGCAAGGCACGGAAAGCCGAGGCCACGGCTTGGTCGTCAAGGCCGAGGTGCCTATGGCCGAAATGCTGGAGTACGCGAGCGCCCTGACCAGCCTCACCGGTGGCAAGGGCGCATTCCACATGGAGTTTTCGCACTACGACGAGGTGCCCGCAGAGAAGCGGGAGAAGGTGATCGCCGAAGCTCGCGCGAAGGCCGCCGCAAGGACGTGAAGTCGCGGCCCCTCGCCCGGGCGCGAGGGGTTCCGTGAGCCAGCCGCAGCAAAAGATCCAGCTCACGCTCTCGCCGCAGGCTGGGCGTTATGTCCAGCGCGATGCGCCGGTCGAAGTGCGCCGGCTCGCCGCAAAGGGCGCGCTGCCGCTCGAGCCGATCGAGCTGGCGACCGTTTTATTCGTGCTCGCGAACGACGGCGACGCGCAGGTCAAGGAGAGCGCCCGCGCGAGCCTCGAGCAGCTGCCGGATTCGCTCGCGAAGACGGTGCTCGGCGGCGCGACCCATCCCGCGGTGCTCAGCTTCCTCGCGCATCTCTACAAGGACAACGCGGCGCGAATGGAAGTGCTCGCGCTGAACGCGCACGCGGACGACGACACCGCTGCGTTCCTCGCGACGCTCCCGCATCGGCGCGTGATCGACATCGTCGCGGCGAACCAGACGAGGCTCTTGCGCGCGCCCGGCATCGTCGACGCGCTCGGCGAGAACCCGCTCACCGGCAAGTCGACGATCGACCGCATCTTGTCGTTCCTCGGGCTCGAGCGGCCGGCCGCAGAGGAAGCGCCTGAGGAGACCGGCACCGCGATCGCGCCGGAGGAAGTCACCGACGAAGCCGCGCTCGCCGCGCTGCGCGCGATCCTCGGCGACGACTGCAGCGAGTTCGCCAAGGAGCTGCTCGAGGATTCCGACGGAGAGCTCGACGAGGCCGCGCAAGGCAACCTGTTCGCACTGATCCAGAAGATGAGCGTGATGCAGAAGGTGAAGCTGGCGCGGCTCGGCAACAAGGAAGCGCGCGGCCTGCTCGTGCGCGATCGCAACAAGATCGTCTCGACTGCCGCGATCCGCAGCCCGCGCGTCAGCGAGGAGGAAGTGGCGGGCTTCGCGAAGTCCCGCAACCTCTCCGACGAAGTGCTGCGCATCATCGCCAGCAACCGCGAGTGGACGAAGAGCTACGCCGTCAAGCTGGCACTCGTCGCGAATCCGAAATGCCCGGTCTACTTCTCGGTGAAGTTCATGAACTTCCTGCAAGAGAAGGACCTGCGGAATCTGGTCAAGAGCAAGGACGTGCCGTCGGTGATCTCGACTCATGCGCGCCGCAATCTGCAGAAAAAGGGGAAGATGTGATGGGATCCGACGCGGAGGGGGCGAGCGCGGTCAACGCGCGCATCGTGTACTGGGGCGCCGACGGCGCCGGCAAGCGCACGAACCTGCGCGTGATCCACGCGAAGCTGCGGCCCGACCACCGCGGCGAGCTGCGCTTCCTGCCGACGCGCCTCGATCCGACCGTCACGTATGCGACGCTGCCGATCGAGCTCGGCGAAGTGGGCGGCGTGCGCACGCGCATCCAGATCGTCGCGCTGCCCGGCGAGCCGGAGCACGCGCAGACGCGCAAGCAGCTGCTCGATCGCACCGACGGCGTCGTGCTCGTGCTCGACGCGCGCCGCGAGCGCTTGGCGGAGAACCTCGCGAGCTTCGAGGAGCTGAAGAGCGCGCTCAGCGCTTATGGCCGCCGCATCGACGAGATGCCGCTGGTCGTGCAGTACAACAAGCGCGATCTCGCCGACCCGTACGCGCTCGAGGATCTGCACCGCAAGCTCGCGATGCGCGGAGCCACCGCCTTCGAGGCGGTCGCGAAGGACGGCACCGGCGTCCTGCAGACGCTGACGACGATCTCGAAGCGCGTGATCCGCAGCTTGCGCGAGCGGGCGCAGGAGCCCGAGGCTCCGGCGCTGCCGGCAGCGAAGCGCACGGCGAGCGCGAAGCCGGCCGCGCCCCCCGCGCCCGCAAGCGCAGCGAACGCGGCGACGCAGGTGCGGCTCGGCCCCGCGCGTCCAGCTCCGCCGCCCGGCGTGACGCAGGTGATCGATCGCGCAGCGTTCGAGGCGATGACCGCGAAGCCCGCGCCGGTCGCGCCGCCGCTCGGCACGACCCAGCTGCTCGAGCGCATCGTCACGCCCGAGGATTCGCAGCCCGGCGTTGCGGCGAGTCCGGCGACCTTCGCGGAAACTGCCGCGGAAGCGGAGTCGCTGTTCGAGCAGAGCTTCGAGAGTGCGAAGCGGGCTACTGGCGCGCCAGCGCCCGCACGGCCCGCGACGCTGCGCGCCGCGGCTGCACCGGCGGTCGCGCTCGAAGTGGATGCCGAGCCCGACGGCGCCGGCTTCTCGATCGAGCCGGCCGGTGCGCCGCAGGTCGCGCCGGGTGGCCTACGCATTCCGCTCGCCGTCCGCGACGCGAGCGGCAAGCGCCACAAGCTGACGCTCACCCTGCGTTTCGAGAACGAGGACGCGTAGCCGAATGCGCAAGCCCGTCGCGCTCTACGGCGTCACCGAGGAGACGCTCGCGCTCGTTCCGGTGCTGCTCGAGAACGCCGAGATCGAGATCGCGGGCGCCTTCGCGGACGACGTCGCGGCGGCGCGCGCGCGCGCGGCGACGCTACGCGTCTCGTTCCCGATCGACGCGAGCCCGGCGCTGTTCTCGCGCCCGCTCCACGCCGTGATCGACGCCGGCGCCGGCGTTCCGTTCGCCGAGCGCTTCCCGGACACCTCCGCCGCCGTACAGGTCGTCTCGCCACTGACCGCGCGTTTGTTATGGGGCTACGGCGTTTCCAGCTCCGACCGCAAGCACGAGCTGCTGCAGGCGCTCCACGAAGTCGTCGAGTCCGTGAACCTGACCGTCGATCCGGACGAGCTGTTCGCGCGCATGCTCGAGATCGCAAAGGGCGTCACCGGCGCGGACGGCGGCTCGCTGATGCTGCTCGATGCCGCGAAAGGCGAGCTCTCGATCCGCGTCGCGAGCGGGGTCGAGCCCGAGCTGTGGCCGAAGATCCGTGTGAAGCTCGGCGAAGGCATCGCGGGGCGCGCGGCCGCCGAAGCGAAGCCGATCAAGGTGCGCGGCCGCGCGGACCGCGGCGAGTTCCGCGTGATGCGCGAGCGCGGCGACGTCGAGAGCGCCTTGTGCGTGCCGCTCGTCCACGCTGGCAAGGTGCTCGGCGTGCTGAACCTGCATCACACCACGCGCGCCGACGCATTCGACGACGAGGACCTCGCGTTCGCCGAGCAGCTCGGCCGGCGCGGCGCGGAGATCATCGCGCGCGCGCAGGAGCACGACTGCCTGCGCCGGCAGGCCTCGCGCTACTCCGCAGTGCGCGCGGTGCGCGACGCGCTCGGCGGCGGCGCAGCGCTCGAAGCGCGCCTCGAGGCGCTCTGCCAGCGCGTCGCGGAGTTGGCGCCGGGCGGCATCGCGACGCTCTATCTGCTCGCGGACGATGAGCTGCGCCTCGCGGCGACGTCGCTTGCCGGCGGCGGCCTCGGCGGCGAATACCGCATCGCGCTCGGCGCCGGCATCGACGGGCGCGCTGCGTCCGAGCGTGCGCCGCGCTTCCTCGACTCCGAGCCCGGAATGCTCGCCTACGCCGCGTTGCCGCTGATCGCGGGCGACGCCTGCCTCGGCGTGCTTTCGGTGCAGACGAGCGGCGTCGACGCGCGCCGCAGCCGCGCACTGCGCGAGACCCTGCTCGAGATCGCCGCCGCCGCTGCGGAGGAGATCGCGAAGGCCGAGCGCGAGGCGCGCACCTCTGCGCGCGCCACCAAGGTGAGCGCGATCAACGAGACCGGCATCCGCCTGCTTTCGGCGCGCGATCCCGCCGAGGTCGCGCGCATGGCCACCTCTTCGGGCGCGCTGATCCTGGAGGCCGATCACGCCGTGCTTCGGCTGCAGGATCCCGAGAGCAAACGCTTCGTGATCAAGAGCTATTACGGATCCGCGGAGCCGCGCGGGCAGGAGGCGTTGTTCAAGCTCGACAAGCAGCTGTGTGTCGACACGCTGAAGACACGCCAGCCGCGGCTGATCCGCAGCCTCGCAAAGGAGCCTGGCTTCGCCGCGCTCGCCGGCAGCACGCGCTCGGCGCTCGTCGCGCCGCTGAAGCGGGATGGCCGCCCGATCGGCACGCTCGCGTTCTACGACAAGGTCGCGGCCGACCAGTTTTTCGCGGGGCTATTCAACGACGACGACCTCCAGGTGTTCGCGCGCTACGTCAGCTACGTCGAGCGCGCGCTCGAGAACGCTGCGTTCCACGCCGCAAGCGCCAAGCACCGCAACTTCGACGAGGAGACCGGCCTCCCGAACGCGGACTATTGGGGACGCCGTCTCGACCAGGAGCTGACGCGCGCGGCCGGCCGCGAGAACGCGCTCGCGATCGTCTCGTGCCGCATCGAGAACCTCGCCGACGTGCGCCGCGCCGACACGCGCCGAGCCGACCGCGTGCTGCAGCGCACCGCCGAGGCGCTCCGTAACAACGCGCGCGAGTTCGACGTCGTCGCGCGCGGCGGTGACGCCGAGCTGCTCGTGCTGCTGCCCGACCCGGGCCCGCGCCCCGAGGAGCGCGTCGCGACGCTTGCGCGCCAGGTCGCCGAGGAAGTCGCGCGCGACGAGGCGCTCGCGACGCCGGTGCGCCCTGCCCTCGCATTCGGCTACGCCGCCTACCCGAGCGAAGGCGCCGACCGCGCGGCGCTCTTGAACCGCACGAAGACGCCGCGCATTCGGATGGTGTGACCGCTCGGCGCAAGCCACCGGCGCCGGCAAAACGCAGCGTTCAGTGCTCGACGCACCAGACCCGGCCCTGGCTCTCGCAGGTCGTGTTGCCTGCGTTCCACGGCAAGATGCTCGAGACCGGCATCAGCGTCCAACTCTGGCCGAGCGCCACGCTGCTGCCTCGCTCCGTCGCGAGCACCGAGGTCCAGCCCCGGCAGCTCGCCGCTCCCGGGGAATTCGTCACCAGATCTACCTCCGCGCCGGTGCGGATGAAGCCCGCGACGGCCGGCGGGCCGAATCCAGAATCGAAGCCTCGGTAGCCGCGCACGTGGTCGTATCGCAGCGCCGCCGTCTCGCGGATCTCCCAGTACGAAGCCATGTGAAAGCCGGGGGCGCAGGCGTTCAACGCGTCTGCTCCCTGGTGACGCGTCGTCGTCAGATAGAAGCGGCGCGCTGCGCTCACCGAGCACGATCCGTCCGAGCACGCGTTCCCCCCAGTCGCGCGGCCGCCGCTCACGGCACTCGCGCCCGCGCCGGCGAGGTTCGCCTCGGAGATCACGTTGTCGCGATAGATCGGTGCGCCCAGCTGGGCGCTGTCGGTCATGCGGAGGCCGTCGTCGCCCACGCGCCGAATGCGGTTCGCGAGCGCGATGCTGCCGCTCGCGATCACGATGCCGTGGCGGCCCGCGTTCGTGACGAGCAGCCGTTCGACGAGCGCGTCGGTGCGCAAATTGACGCCATCGAGACCGAATCCGGAAATCTCGCCGTTGGAGATCGAGACGCGGTTGCCGAGCCCCGCCGCGCTCTGAACCCCCGAACCCGTAGCGGAGAAGCAAGGGAGGGGACATGCAAAGGGTCCCACCACGCGGAAGCCGTTCAGGTCGATCGAGACGCCGTCGGCCTCGATGCGTAGCCCGCTGGTGTCCACGGGCACGACGAGGTTGCTCGTCAGGCGATAGCTGCCGGGCTGAGCAAGGGTGACCGGGAAACCCGGTGCGTCGCCAGCGAAGCAGCCCTGCCCCGGTGTGTCGGCGCAGGTTTGGCTGATCTCGAGGACGCCGTCCGAGGCCTGGGCAGAGACAGCGAGCAACACGGAACAAAGGATCCGGAACGCGGTGCGGGAGCTGCGCATGCGGCCTCCGAGATCCTCCCATCCCAACCAGCGGATGGAACACGAGAGGCTCGGCGGGCGCTACAGCCACCGTCTCCACCGGAACGAACTTCCTCCCTAACGACTCCGCGACGTCCTGGCAGACGACCTTCCCTCACGTTCGAGTCTTGGCGCAGCGTTGCGTCGCGCCGCCCCCGACGTGCCGAGGCCCGCGAGCGCCTCGATGGAGTGGAAGGCGCGGCATGTTCGCGGCGCCCTAATGGATCACGTCGTCCGCGACGTAGGTGGGGGCTCGAGTGCGTGGTCGGATGGATCGTCTCGCGTGCCGGCGGGCCGTGTCCGAACGCACGCTGTGCTTCCTCGACACGAGCCCGGCATGCGCGCCAACCCGCTTTGCTGCTGATCGCGGGCGAACGCCAGCCTCGGCGTGCCGTCGGTGCAGACGAGCGGCGTCGACGCGAGCCGCAGCCGCGCGCTGCGCGCTCGCCACGCCGGTGCGCCTCGCCAAGAAATTCGGATGGTCTAGCTGGCAGCAGGCCAGCACAGCCGAGCGCTCGATTTTCGCTCGCAACCGCGCCCCTCACTGCCACTGCTTGCCTGCGCCCCCCACTTACTCGGTAGGCGGAGCCAACCTCAGTGTCCGCCAAGGGAGGCGGCCATGAGAATCATCCTGCTCGCGGCGACGCTCGCGCTGAGCTCGGCGGCGAATGCGGCCGTCATCCTCGTTCAAACCAACGATCCAGGCTTCTACAACAACAGCCTCGGGACCGTGCTCAATGACACGAACGGCGGGAATACTTCGACCGGATATTTCCCGACGTCGAACGACGCGACGGTCAGCTTTCCCGTCGCGCCGGACCTCTCCGCTGCCGCGTCGATTCTCGGGAACTGGCTCAGCGATCCGCTGCACCTGAACAGCAACTGGAGCGCGACGCAGATCGCGATCCCGAATCAGTGGACGGTGGGTACCGAAGTCGCCGTGATTTATCAGTTCGACACGCTCAGCGCGACGAATGTGGTCGCGCGCTTCGGCGTCGACAATGGCATGTTCGTCTGGCTGGACGGCAACTACATCTTTGGCGCGCGCGCGGCCGGCAGCTTCAGCCTCGGCGAGTACACGCTGAACCTCGGCGACCTGAGCGCGGGCACGCACTTCCTCCAACTGCTGCTCGAGGACCATGGCTCGACCAACGGCTACGCCGTCGAGATCAGCGCAGACACCTTCGTTCCCGGTCCGCCGCCCGTGCCGGAGCCGGCCACGAGTTTGCTGCTGGGAGCTGGCTTACTCGGGCTCGCAGCCCGCGCGGCGAGAGGGCTCCGCTCTCCGCGCTGAACGCGCGACTCGCCCGCCCTTCGCTTTCAGAGGACGCTCTCCACCGGCACGAACTTCATCCCTAACGACTCCGCGACGCCCTGGCAGACGACCTTGCCTTCCCACACGTTCGAGCCCTGGCGCAGCGCCGCGTCGCGCCGCACGGCCTCCGGCGTGCCGAGGCTCGCGAGCGCCTCGATGTAGTGGAAGGTGGTGTTCGTCAGCGCGAACGTGGAGGTGCGCGGAACCGCGCCCGGCATGTTCGCGACGCCGTAGTGGATCACGTCGTGGACGACGTAGGTCGGGTTCGAATGCGTGGTCGGGTGGATCGTCTCGATGCAGCCGCCCTGATCGACGGCCACGTCGACGACCACCGAGCCCGGAGCCATCGACTTGATCATCGACTCGCTCACCAGCACCGGCGCGCGGCGGCCGTGCACGTAGACCGCGCCGACGACGATGTCGCTCGTGCGCACCGAGCGCTCGATCGTCGCGCGGTTCGAGTAGAGCGTGTTCAGCTCGCCGTGGAAGATGTCGTACAGGTACGAGAGCCGTTTCAGGTCGATGTCGATTACGTCGACCTCGGCGCCGAGCGCATGCGCCAGCCGCACCGCGTTGATGCCGACGATGCCGGCGCCAATCACGGAGACCTTGCCGCGCATCACGCCCGGCACGCCGCCCAATAACAAGCCTGCGCCGCCGCGGTCCTTCTGCAACAGGTTCGCGCCGATCTGCGTCGCGAGCCGGCCCGCGACCTCGCTCATCGGCGCGAGCACCGGGAAGGAGCCGTCGGGGTTGCGAATCGTCTCGTATGCGATCCCGATCGCGCCGCTCTCGCAGAGCGCCTCGGTCAGCGAGCCGGCCGCGGCGAGATGGAGGTAGGTGAAGAGCGTCTGCCCTTTGTGGAGCCGCTTCACCTCGGTCGGGTTCGGCTCCTTGACCTTCACCACCAGCTCAGGCGTGGACCAAGCCTCCTCGGCGGAGACGATCTTCGCGCCGATGGCCTGATACGCCGCATCGGCGAAGCCGCTGCCCACGCCCGCGTTCTGCTCGATCACGACCTGGTGCCCGTCTTCGACCAAGATCTTCGCGCCGTCCGGCGTCATGCCGACGCGGAACTCCATGTCCTTGGTCTCGCGCGGCACGCCGATCTTCATTGGCATCTCCTCGTTCGAGCGCGCTCGATCCTACGCCTGCTGATAGGCGGCGATCAGAATGTCCGAGATCTCCGGACGAATGATGCGCGGGTCGGGCCGCTCGCCCGAGCGCAGCTGCTCGCGCAGCTTGGTCCCGCTGATCGAGTACGGCTTCTCGTTCGGGTGGTTCTCGGTCAGGTCCACGCGACCCATCGATTCGTAATAAGCTGCGAAGCCGATCTTCACCGGCTTCGTGTGCAGCTCGCCGGGCAGCTTGTCGAAGATCTCCTGCGCGTCGAAGTCGCCCCAAATCGGACTGCCGTCGTCGTACGGAGCGTCGGCGTGCTTGCGTCCGATCACGAGGTCGCTGAAGCCGTAGTTCTGCCGGTAGACAGCGTGCATCAGCGCCTCGCTCGGGCCGCCGTAGAACATCTTGATGTCGAGACCGATCAGCTCGAACACCTCGGAGATGTCGTAGCCTGCGCGGCGCCAGATCGCCTCGTCCTTGTCGCCCTGCCCGAGCAGCTTCTTGTCGTGCAGCTCGCGATAGCAGCGCATGCGCATCACCGCGGGCACGTCGTCGCCTTTCAGCTCGCCGACCAGCGGATTCAGCACGACGCCCGTGTAGTGCCCGGCCGCGGTCAGCCGCTCGGCGCCGCACACGAGCGCGTACTCGTGCGCACGGTGCAGCGGGTTGCGCGTCTGAAACGCCAGCGCGCGCTGCCACTTCTTGTCGCGGATGAAGGCGCGCGTCAGGCGCGGCGAGAGCATGTACTCGGCGTACTCCGGGTGCTTCACCTGCGGCAGCACGCGCAGCTCTCCGCCTAACAGCTGGCTGCGCGCATCGTCGCTCGCGATGCGCGCGCCCGGGTGATCGGTGCGCTTCGTCAGATAGACGCGCTCCACGTACTGCGCCTTGTCCCACGCGAATACGTCCGGCGCCGAGACGATGCCGACCAGCGCGCCCGCCTCGTTGCGCACCGCCACGGCCTTGGCGCCGCGCACGGCGCTCGCTTCGGCGTCGCTGATCGGCAGCGCGAGCGGAATCCCCCAGGCGTACTTCTTGCCGCGCGAGAGCACGCACTTCTCGTCGAGCACGCGCTGATAGACGTCCCGCCGCATCGGGCCGTCGAGCGGCGAGAGCCCGCCGTCGCCGATGCGATAGAGCATCGCGAGGTCCGCCCTCGCCACCGCGACCGCGGGCAACTCCTTCGCCTCGCGTTCGAGCTCCATGCGCCGGCTGAGCGGCACGGTGCGGTCCACCAGCTCGTCGAGTCCGCCGTGAACCGGCACCAAATCCTGCTGCGCCATTCCCAATACCTTCCGTTTCTGTTGGCTTCGCTTGGCGGATGCTCGCTGCGCGCCAGCTTGGCGAGGTGAGTGCCGCCTACCAAGTCGTCCGGTGCGGCTTGTCGTCGAAATCGAGCTTGCGGTCTTTACCGCCGGCGAACGGCCGCACCATCAGGTCCGTCTCGTGCGGTGCGGCGTCGTAGTAGCCAGTGAAGAGCAGCCATTTGCCGTCGCGTGAAACGGCCGGCTCGACCTCCTGCATCGCGCCGCCCGGGATGTATTGCTTGCCGCTGCCGTCCGGCCGCACCTTGAAGATCTTCCAGCCCTTGGCCGTGCGCGCGCTGTAGACGATCCACTTGCCGTCGGGCGTGAACACCGGCGTGCGCCCGTTCGCGAGATAGCGCGGCGCGCCGGCCTCGAAGGGGTTCACGGCCATGATCTCGTCGACGCCGCTCTTGCCGCGCCCTTGATAGACGAGCAGCGGCTCGCTCGGCGACCACGCCGGCGCGGTATCGAGCGGCCCGGGCGTAACGACGCGCGGCTCGCTGCCGGGCATGCGCACGAACACGCGCATGCCGCCCGTCACGCCCTGCGCCACTTGCGCGAGCGGCGTGCCGAGCGCGTAGGCGATCTCGCCCTTCGGGCCGTAACAACCGTCGAGCACGGTGTTCTCGCTGCGCGTCAGCTGCGTGACCGCGTCGGTCTGGCGGTTCCACTCGAACAGCTGCGTCTCGCCGGCGCGGTCCGAGAGCAGCAGCAGGCGCTGGTGATCCGCCGACCACGCCACCGGCTTGTCGCCCTTCGCCGCGAAGTCCGCCGGGATCGTGCGCTCGTCGGGGATCGTGTAGAGCGCCATGTGCGAGAGCAGATCGGTGCCGGCGTTCTCGGTGGCGCGCGCCTCGAAGCTCTCGCGGATCGCCTCGACCGAGCCGAGCGCCGGCCGCGCCCGCTGCACTTCTTTCGCCTTCTCGCGCGCCATCTCTTGCGCCCGTGCTTCGAGCTGCTTTTGCACCTTCTCGATGTCTTCGGTCGTGCGAAAGGTGAGCGCGACGGGATCGGCCGGCAGCGACTCCGGGCGGAACGATCCGCCGCCGGCCGTTCCGCCCCCGCCGGCGCAGGCCGTCCCCGCCAGCGCGAGCACGAAAAGCAACCTTCGATTCATTCGGGTGCCTCCGCTCCAAGCAGTCGCCCGTGAAAGCCGGCCCGCGAGGTGTCGCGCGCGAACGCGGCGACCTCCTTCACCAGCCCCTCGAGCACTGAGACGACGATGTGCTGCGCATCCGGAAACGGAAAGCCCGGCTGCAGCGCGAACTCCTGATCGAGCGTCGAGAAGTACGGGCCGGCATCCGCGTGCGAGTGATAGACGCCGGTCACGAGCCAACCCTCTGCGTCCGCAAACTTCTGCGCCTGCAGCACATCGGCCTCGTTCATGTGGAAGCCTTCGCGGCCGTCGCGCGGGTACTCGTTCGGGGCTTGGCGATGGAGGCGGGTCATCTCGTTCCTGCAACGCACCACGCGCTCGAGGAGGCCCTGCTCGCGACCGAGGATCAGGCCGCAGCATTCCTCCGGATGAGTTTCGCGCGCGTGCTCCTGAAGCTCCGCCAGGACGCGCGCGGGTACGGTCAACGGGGCCTCCTCGCGGTCCACGAAGATGCGCTCCCTCACGACCGGCCGACCTCGCCCCACGGGTGAAGTGGGCGCGCACTGTAGAGGATGGGGGGTAGGCACGCAGCGCAGCGCGCCGCGTTTACGGGGCCAGCCGCCGTCGCCGCCGGATTCGAGGTTGACCCGCTCGCGCCGCCCGCACAGGATCCGACATGGCGCTCACGATCTACGGCTCGCCGCGCTCGCGAACGCTGCGCGTGCTCTGGGCGGCCGAGGAGCTCGGGCTCACCTATCAGCACGTCCCGCTCGCGTTCGACGACCGGGCGCTGCAATCGCCCGAGTTCCTGCGCATCAATCCGGCCGGCGCCATCCCGGCGATCGTCGACGATGGCTTCGCTCTCACCGAGTCGCTCGCGATCAACCTCTATCTCGCAAAGAGATACGGCCGCGCGAGGCAGGCCGCGCTGTATCCGGCCAGTGCCGAAGCCGAAGCGAGCGCGTGGCGCTGGACGCTTTGGGCACAGGCGCATCTCGAGCCCTGGCTTCAGCGCGATGCGCTGCTCGCGGGAGCGCTCGCGGCGCTCGGCGAGCACCCGAAAGCGTGGATCGCGCGCCAGCTCGCCGTGCTCGATGGAGTGCTCGCCGCGAGGCCATGGCTGCTCGGTGAACGCTTCACGATCGCCGATCTCAACGTCGCGGCGGTGCTCTCGCCGTCTCGCAGTGAACGCCTCGACCTCGAGCCCACGCCGCACGTGAGTGGATGGCTGCGCCGTTGCTACGCGCGGCCCGCGCCGATCGCAGTGCGCGAGCGTCTCGCGTCGTTCGAAGATGCGCTTCGCAGCAGAATCACGCGCTGAGCGGTCGATCCGGCGCAACAACTCGCCTACGATCGCGTTCCCCCAGGCCTTCCGCGTGATCTCTCGGCGCTCCGCGCTCCTCCAGCGCGGCGCGGGAGCACGACATGAGCGCGTTGAGCGCTGGCGGGCCGAGCGCGCGCGGGCTCGCGGCATTTCTCGATGCGGTGCGCGCGGATGAGGAGCTCGCGCGCGCGCTGCGGCATGCGAGCGCGCTGCCCGCGGAGCCACCCGGACGGGTCGCGCTGGACGATCTGCCGATCGCGTCCCGGCAGGTTGCGCACGCACGCGGGATCTCCGCGCTGTACCCGCATCAGGCGCGCGCGCTCGCCGAGCTGCGCGCGGGGCGCGACGTCGTGCTCGCGACGCCGACCGCGAGCGGGAAGTCGCTGGTCTACGCGCTGCCCGCGCTCGAGGCCGCGCTCGCCGACCCGGACGCGCACGCGCTCTTCCTGTTTCCGCTGAAGGCACTCGAGCAGGACCAGGCGAAAAAGCTCGCGGCCGACGCGGAAGCGCTCGGGCTCGCAGCCGAACGCACCGTCGCGATCTACGACGGCGACACGCGGCCCGGCCAGCGCGCGAAGATCCGGAACGACCCGCCGAGCGTGGTCGTCACCACGCCCGACATGCTGCACCTCGGGTTGCTCCCGCATCACATGAGCTGGGAGCGCTTCTTCCGCGGGCTTTCGCTGGTGGTGGTCGACGAGCTTCACACCTACCGCGGCATCTTCGGCTCCCACGTCGCGCAGGTGCTGCGCCGGCTCGATCGCGTGTGCGCCTTCCACGGCGTACGCCCGCGTTTCGTCTGCGCGTCGGCCACGGTCGCGAACCCCGGCGAGCTCGCGCAGCTCGTCACCGGGCGCACGCCGACCGTCGTGCACGCCGACGGCGCACCGCGCACGCAGCGCGAGGTGCTGCTGTTCAACCCGGTGGGCAGCTCGCCGTACACCGCGGCCGCGCGGCTGTTCCGGATCGCATTGCGCTGCGGCCTGCGCACGATCGCCTTCACGAAGGCACGCCGCGTGACGGAGCTGATGCATCAATGGATCGCCGCCGCGGAGCCAGAGCTGGCGCCGCGCATCAGCTCGTATCGCGCCGGATTTCTGCCGGAGGAGCGGCGCGAGATCGAGCGGCGCCTGTTTCGCGGCGAGCTCGCCGGCGTGATCTCGACCTCGGCGCTCGAGCTCGGCATCGACGTCGGCGGGCTCGATGTCTGCATTCTGGTCGGCTACCCGGGCAGCCAGATCGCGACCTGGCAGCGCGCCGGACGCGTCGGCCGCGCGAGCAACGCTGCGATCGCGCTCGTCGCGCAGCCCGACGCGCTCGATCAGTACCTGGTCGCGCATCCCGAGAAGCTGTTGGGCGGCGCGTTCGAGCACGCCGTGCTCGATCCCACCAACGCCGAGCTGCTCTCGGCGCATTTGCCCTGCGCCGCTGCCGAAGTGCCGCTGCGCGAAGGGGAGCCGTGGCTCGCGCAGGACGCGGTGCGCGCTGCGACGCACGCCGCAGAGGCGGCGGGCGGGCTGCTGCGCAGCGAGTCCGGCCGCGAATGGTTTGCAGCGCGGCGCAATCCACATCGCCTGCTCAGCCTGCGCGCGACGGGCGCGAGCTACGCGATCCAGCTCGCCGGCAGCGGCGCAGCGCTCGAAGAGAGCGGTCGCGTCGACGACGATTTCCTGAGCGATCGGCGCCCGCGGAAACGCCGCGCGCGGACGCGCCGACCCACCGTGATCGGCTCGATCGGCTCGGGCAGCGTGATGAGCGAATGCCACCCGGGCGCGATCTATCTGCACCATGGGCGGCAGTACCGCGTCGTGAATCTCGACCTCGAGCAGCGCAAGGTCGACGTCGAGCCGATCTTCGCGGCCTACTTCACGAAGGCGCTCGGCGAGCGCGAGACCGAAGTGCTCTCGCGCGCGCGCCAGCGGCCGGTGGGCTCCTTCCTGCTCGCGGAGGGCCGGGTCAAGGTGACCTCGCGCATCGTCGGCTACGAGCGAAGACGCGTGCGCGGCCAGGAGCTATTGGGGACCGAGCCGCTGGATCTGCCGCCGACCAGCTACGAGACGAACGCGCTCTGGCTCGAGCTGCCCGACGAGATTCCGCAGGCGCTCGCCGCCAGCGGCAGGAACCCGATGGGCTCGCTGCACGCCGTCGAGCACGCCGCGCTCGCGCTGCTGCCGCTGTTCGCGCTGTGCGATCGCTTCGACCTCGCGGGCATCACCTACAAGCTGCATCCGCAGCTCGGCCGCGCGGCGATCTTCCTGTACGACGCGCACGAGGGCGGCATCGGCCTCGTGCACAGCGTCTACGAGCCGCTCGAGACGCTGCTGCAGACGACGCTCGCGCGGCTCGAAGAGTGCGAGTGCGAGCAGGGTTGCCCCGCCTGCGTGCACTCCCCGCGCTGCAGCAACGGCAATCGCCCGATCGACAAGGCGGGCGCGCGCGAAGCGCTCGGCCTGATGCTCGGGCAAACGATTCTGCCGCCGCTTCCGGCAGCGCTGCGGCTCGAGGAGGTTGCGGCGGAAGAAGCGGAAGCGGCCGCGGCCGAGCAGCCTGCGCTGCGCGTCGTCAGCTTCGATCTCGAGACGCAGCGCAGCGCCGAGGAAGTGGGCGGCTGGCACAACGCGCACCTGATGCGGCTCGCCTGCGCGGTGGTGTGGGACAGCATCGAGTCGGCGTTCTTCACGTACCGCGAGCAGCAGGTCGATGGGCTGCTCGAGCGCCTCGCGCGCGCGGATCTGGTGGTCGGCTTCAACGCGCTGCGCTTCGACTACCGCGTGCTGCGCGGCTACGCGACACGGGATCTCTCGCGGCTCCCGACCTTCGACCTGCTCGACGCGATCCACGCGCGGCTCGGGTTTCGGCTCCCGCTCGGGCATCTCGGCGAGGAGACGCTCGGCGCGCAGAAATCAGCGGATGGGCTGCAGGCGCTGCAGTGGTTCAAGGAGGGGCGCCACGACGAGATCGCTCGCTACTGCCAGCAGGACGTCGCGATTCTGCGCGATCTGTTCGACTTCGCCTGCAAGCGCGGCCATCTGCTGTTCCGCGCGAAGAACGGCGAGCGTGTGCGGCTGCCGATGAAGCTCTCGCTAGCGGAGATCGTCGATCGCGAGCGGAAAAAGGACGCACGCAGGATGAATTAGGGCGCGCGCGGCGGAGCCGGCCGCTGCGCGAGCGCGTCAGTGGCGCGTCGCCTCGGTTCGCACGTGCGTATCGAGCAGGTCGAAGTAGATCAGCACGAGCACGTGTCTCACTTGCGCGTCGAGCGAATCGATCAGAGCGCGTCCGCGGTCGAGATCGTCGAGCTGCATCAGCGCGTCGATCGCCGAGCCGACCTCGGCGGCGCGGCCGGCGAGCTCGGCGCGCAGCGCCGTCGCGTCCTGCTCGAACGCGGCCTCGATCTCTTCGTTCTCGAACAGCAGATGGACGCCGCGCGCGCCGAGCTCGAGCAGGCGGGTCGTGTCCATGCCGTTTGCATCGGCCCAGAGGCGCGTGGGGCTGAGCAATTCCGGGGCGCGCCTGCCCTTCCCGTCCGAACGGCGCCGCAGCCACTGTTACCGTGCGCCGCCGATGGGTCTTCAGCTTTCTGGGGTGATGCGGCGCTTCGGCGCGCGCGTCCTGTTCGAGGGCGTCGATCTCGAGATCGGTCCCGGCGACCGTGTCGGGCTGGTGGGGCCCAACGGTGCGGGGAAGACCTCGTTGCTGCGAATCGCGGCGGGGCTCGACGCGCCCGATGGCGGCGAGCGCTCGCTGCTGCGCGGCGAGCGCATCGGCTATCTGCGCCAGGAGATCGACCCGGCCTCGGACGCGACCGTGCGGGGCGAGGCGCTCAACGCGTTCGCGGCGATCGACGCGCTCGAGCGCGAGCTGCGCGAGCTCGACGCGCGCATGGCCGAGCACGGCGAGCTGCCCGCGCAGCTGGCCGAACGCTACGACCAGCTTCATACGCGCTTCGACCGCGCAGGCGGCTTCTCGCGCGAAGCGCGCGCCGAGGCGGTGCTCGCGGGCCTCGGCTTCGATGCGGAGGCGCGCGGCCGAAAGCTCGCGACGTTCAGCGGCGGCTGGATCATGCGCGTCGAGCTCGCGAAGCTGCTGCTCGCCGAGCCAGACGTGTTGTTACTGGACGAGCCGACGAACCACCTCGACCTGCCCTCGCTCGAATGGTTCGACGCGACGCTTTCCGAGTTTCCAGGCGGCGTGATCCTGATCTCGCACGACCGCGCGTTCCTGCGCCGCCACACGCGCAGAATCGCCGAGCTGCGCGACGGCAAGTACGCGCTCTACCCGTGCGGCTACGACGCGTATCTCGAGCGCAAGCAGCAGCGCAAGCTCGAGCTCGCGGCGGCCGCGCGCACGCAGCAGAAGCAGATCGCGCAGACCGAGCGCTTCATCGAACGCTTCCGATACAAGGCGACCAAGGCGAAGCAAGTGCAGAGCCGCATCAAGGCGCTGGACAAGCTCGAGCGCGTCGAAGTCCCGGAGGAACGCAGGCGGCGCACGCGGCTGCGCATCCCCGAGCCGGCGCGCTCGGGCGCGATTCCGGTCGCGCTGACGGGCGTACACAAGAGCTACGGCGCACAGCGCGTTTATCAGGGCGTCGACTTCGCGCTGAAGCGCGGCGAGAAGCTCGCGCTGGTCGGGCCGAACGGCGCGGGCAAATCGACGCTGCTGCGCATGCTGGCAGGCGTGCTGCCGTTCGAGCGCGGCGAACGCGAGCTCGGCCACAACGCGCAGGTCGCCTTCTACGCGCAGCATCAGCTCGAATCGCTGACCGCGTCGCGCAGCGTGCTCGAAGAGCTCGAGGCCGTCGCCGCGTTCGAGGACATCCCGCGCCTGCGTGGCCATCTCGGCGCGTTCCTGTTCTCCGGCGACGACGTGCAGAAGAAGATCAGCGTGCTGTCGGGCGGCGAGAAAGCGCGCGTCGCGCTCGCGAGGATGCTGCTGCGCCCGTCGAACGTGCTCGTGCTCGACGAGCCGACGAATCATCTCGACGTCGAGGCCTGCGAAGTGCTGGAGAACGCGCTCGCGGACTATTCGGGCACGCTGGTGTTCATCTCGCACGACCGCGACTTCTTGAACGCGCTCGCGACGCGCGTCGTCGAGGTGCGCGGCGGAAAGCTGCGCGAGTTCTTGGGAAATTACGATGCGTATCTGACCAAGCTGCGCGAGGAGGCGGAGCGCGGGGCAGCGGCGAGGGACGCGACTGCGATACCCAGCGAGCGCGGAGCCGGCGCGAACGGCAGCGAAGCGCAGCGCTCGCGCGAGGAGCGCAAGGCGCGCGAGCGTCTCGAACGCAAGCTCGCGCGGCTCGAAGAGCAGATTGGCGAGAAGGAGGGGCAGGTCGAGGAATTAGGTGCCCGCCTCGGGGACGCCGACGTCTACAGCGATCATCAGCGAGTGCGCGAGATCGAGGAGGAACGCGACTCGGCGAAGGACGAGGTCGCCGCGCTCTACGCCGAGTGGGAGACGCTCGCCGCGCAGCTGGAGGGCGGCCGCGCGCGAGCCGGCCGGGGCTCGGAATGATCTTCACGAAACGGCTGCGCGACGGAATCCGCCGCGGCGAGATCACCTGCAGCGTGCGCATCTGGACGAGCCCACACGTCAAGGTCGGCCATCGCTACCGGATGGAGGAAGGCGAGATCGAGGTGGACCTGATCCTCCCGATCGAGCTCGCCGACGTGACGCCAGAGCTCGCGCGCGAATCCGGCTTCAAGGGCGTCGTCGACCTGCTGAAAGTCGCGAAACACGGCCGCGGGCAGAACGTCTACCTGATCCGCTTCCACTACGTGCCGCCACGCCGCGTGCCCCTAACACGCCGGTCGCGAAAGTGAGAGGCGTGCAGCCAGGAACTTCAGACTCCCCCCGCGGTTCCATCTTCGAGTGAGGGAGGCTTCATGCGCTGGACGGCCTTGTGCATCGGATTCGCTTTGTGCGCGAGCGGCTCGCTCGCCGGGGAAGCGCGCGACGTGCCGGCTGTGGGCATCGACAGCGTGGGCAGCGCCTCTCGCCGCGTTCCGCTCGACACGCTCGAGGTCGTCTTCGCGCTGAAGACCGAGCGCGATTCCTTTGGCGCCGCGAAGGCCGCGGCCGACGCGGTGTTCGCGCGAGCGCTCGCGAAGGCCCAGGGGCTCGGATTGCCGAGCCTTCGCGATCACTACGACTTCGCGGCGCTCAGCCAAGACTTCTTCTCGGTGGGACGGAGCGGAAGCGAGGTGCAGCACCGGCTGCGGCTGACCTGCCAGGAGATCGCTCCTGAGCAGATGCATGCGACGGCGGTCGCGCTGATCGATGCGGTGCTGGAGGCGGACCGGGGGCTGTGGGTCGCCGAGATGAGCGCATCGCTGTCGGAAGAGTCGGACGCGAAGCTGCGCAGCCAGCTGATCGCGCTTGCGGCAGCGGATGCTGCAGCACAGGCGAGGCCTCTCGCTGAGTCATCCGGGCGCCGGCTCGGTCCGGCGCTCCACGTAAAGGCGCGCTGCGCGACCTCGGGGCGGCCGGATCCAGAGCTGGGAGGGATCGAGGGCATCGCCACCGGCGCGTATCGCACGCACGCAGTATCGACTCGCAAGAGCTTCGATCTCCATCGCGCGTTCGAGTCGGAGGTCGAACGGAGCTGCGGAGTGACGGCGCGCTTCGGCTTCGCTGCGTCGTGAGCGTCAGCGCTGTGCGAAGCGTTTTCGTTCCGCGATGCGCTCGCGCGCGGCGGCGAGCTTGGCCGCGAATCCGGCATCGCGGCCCGCGCGTTGCTGGACGGCGCGCGCGGCGTCGATGCATTCGTCTGCTTGCGCGAGCAGGTTGTTCCCGATGCAGACCAGGTCGATGCCTGCGGCGAGCGCCTGCACGACGGCGTCGACCGTGCCCGCAGCGCCCTGCAGCCCTCGCATCTGGAGGTCGTCCGTAATCAGTAGTGCGTCCGGCAGCGCCGCTCGGAAGCGCGCGACGGCTGCCGGCGAGATCGACGCCGGGCGCTCCGCATCCCACTCGCGCACGAAGCCGTGTGAGAACAGCGCTGCGCGGCCGGGCAGCTCGCCCGCCAGCTCGGCCAACAGGCGCTCCTGTTCCGGCGCGATCAATCCTGACAAGTCCGTCAGCGCGAGATGGCTGTCGGTGCGCGCGCCGCCGAGGCCGGGGAAGTGCTTCACGCACAGGCCGAGACCCACCGCGCGCGCGGCTTCGCCGAAGATCCGCGCGCAACGGCGCACCTCCGCAACGTCAGCCGAAAACGCGCGCTCGATCCTCCCGATGTTCGGGTTGTCAGGGTTCGTGTCGAGGTCGACGACCGGAGCGAGGTCGTAATCGATGCCGAGCTGCTTCATCTCCGCGCAGCTCGCGTCCGCGAGCCGGCGCGCCTCCGCCTCCGGCAACGCCGCGAACGCACGCGCGCTCGGCAGCTCCGCAAATCCCGCCGCCGGCTTCAGGCGACGCACCTTCCCGCCCTCCTGGTCGACGAAGACCAACGGGCGCGAAGGCAGCGCGTGCACCTCTGCACTGAGCGCCCTCACCTGCTCCGGCGACTCGACGTTGCGCACGCCGCCGAGCTGCACGTCGCGATCGAACAGGATCACGCCCCCGAGCCCATGCTCCTTCTCGAACGCGAGCAGCCAGCTCGGCAGCGCGAGTCCGCGAAACCCGAGCATGAAGTGCTCGCCGGGCCTCACGCGGGCATCACCCTCATGTGCACCGCGCAGAGCCCGAACGCGGCTCGAGAAGCCGCAAGCGCTCCAGCGGCGCGAAGCGCCGCAGGGCGCGCGCAGCGAGCCGAAGGCGAGCGAAGCCCGAACAAACTGGTGCCCGGGACTGGAGTCGAACCAGCACCTCATTGCTGAGACAGGCTTCTGAGACCTGCGCGTCTGCCAATTCCGCCACCCGGGCCCGGGAAAACGGGAGGCGCAAGCTAACCAGGGCGGTGCCGAATCGCGAGCGGTCTCGGGCACTTTTCTTGACCGGCGCGAGTGCGGCCATAGCCTCGGACGATTGCCTCGAAACGCGCGCGCGATCAGGGGACGAGATTCATGAGCGAGCAAGCCCAGCAGCGCATCGCGATCGGCACCGAATCGGTCGAGCTGCCGAGCAGCCTGCCCGTCCTGCCGGTTCGCGACGCCGTCGTCTTTCCGGGGATCAACGTGCCGCTCTCGGTCGGGCGCGCGCGCTCGCTCGCGGCGCTCGAAGAAGCCGGCCCGACCGGGCTGATCCTCGTCGCCACGCAGCGCGATGCGAAGCAAGAGGAGCCGACACTCGATGCACTCCACCCGGTGGCGACCGTCGCGAAGGTCGTCCGCGTGGTGGACGCGCGCCAGAACGCGAAGCAGGCGCTGGTGATCGGCATCGTGCGCGCGCGATTCAGCGCCGCACCGAGCTCCGGCCGCGCGCTGCGCGCCGCGATCACGCCGCTGCCCGAGCCGCGCGAGGCGAGTGCGGAGGTCGAGGCGGCGCGACGGCGCGTCGTCGAGCTCTCGCACAAGGTGATCGACCTGCGCGACGACTATCCCGACGAGTGGAAGGGCCTCGTCTCGAACATGCCGACGCCTGGCCTGCTGGCGGACCTGATCGCGTCGAGCGTGCAGATGTCGACCGACCAACGCGTCGCGCTGCTGCTCGAGCCGGATCCGACGAAGCGACTCTGGGACGTGGCGCGTGTGCTCGAGCGCGAGGTGACGATCGCCGAGACGCAGAAGACGCTGCGCTCTCAGGAAGGCGACGAGCCGATGGATCCGAAGCGCCGCGAGCGGCTGCTGCGCCGGCGCATGCGCGACATCCAGGAGGAGCTCGGCGAGGCGGCCGGCGGCGAGCGCGAGGGCGACGAGCTCGCCGAGAAGCTCGAAGCCGCGCAGCTGCCGGAGACCGCACGCGCGCATGCCGACCGCGAGCTGCGCCGCTTCCGCGCGCTGCAGCAGCATGCGCCGGACCGCCACTTGTTGCGGACCTATCTCGAGTGGCTCGCCGACCTGCCGTGGTCGAAGGAGACCGAGGATCACCTGGACATCAATGACGCGCGCCGCGTGCTCGACGAAGACCATCACGGCCTCGCGAAGGTGAAGGAGCGCATCCTCGAATACCTCGCGGTGCGCAAGCTCGCGCCGAACGCGAAGGCGCCGATCCTCTGCTTCGTCGGCCCGCCCGGCGTCGGCAAGACCTCCCTCGGCAAGTCGATCGCGCGCGCGATGGGCCGCAAGCTGGCGCGCGCGTCGCTCGGCGGCGTGCGCGACGAGGCCGAGATCCGCGGCCATCGCCGCACCTACGTCGGCGCGATGCCGGGCCGCATCCTGCAGAGCCTGCGCCGCGCGGGCTCGCGCAACCCGGTGTTCCTGCTCGACGAGGTCGACAAGCTCGGCGCCGACTTCCGCGGCGACCCGTCCTCCGCGCTGCTCGAGGTGCTCGACCCGGAGCAGAACTCGACGTTCAGCGACCACTACCTCGAGGTGCCGTTCGATCTCTCGCGGGTGCTCTTCATCGCGACCGCGAACACGCTCGCGACGATCCCGCCCGCGCTGCTCGACCGCATGGAGGTGATCGAGCTCGCCGGCTACACGGAGAACGAGAAGCTCGCGATCGCGGCGCAGCACCTGATCCCGAAGCAGCGCGAGGCGCATGGCCTCTCGGCCGAGCAGGTAGCTGTTGCGGAGGACGCGATCGCGCGCGTCGTCGGCGAGTACACGCGCGAAGCCGGCGTGCGCAATCTCGATCGCTTGATCGCGACGCTTTTCCGCAAGGTCGCCGCGAAGATCGCGGCGGACCCGAAGGGGGTCCCGCTGCGCGTCGATGCCGCTTTCGCGGCCGAAGCGCTCGGGGCGCCGCCGCATCTCCCCGAAGTCGCAGAGCGCACCGAGCAGGCCGGCGTCGTGGTCGGCCTCGCCGCGACGAATCACGGCGGCGACATCCTGTTCATCGAGGCCGCCGTGACGGGGGGCGGCGAAGGCGTGCGGCTGCGCCTCACCGGCCAGCTCGGCGACGTGATGAAGGAATCCGCGGAGGCCGCGCTCTCGTGGGTGCGCGCGAACGCGGACGCGCTCGGACTCGCCGCGCCCGCCCTCCCCAACGCGGAGGTGCACCTGCACGTGCCAGCGGGCGCAGTGCCCAAGGACGGGCCGAGCGCCGGCGTCGCGCTCGTCACGGCGATCGTCTCCGCGCTCTCGGGCAAGCGCGCTCACGGTCATGTCGCGATGACCGGAGAGATCTCGCTCCGCGGCAAGGTGCTGCCCGTGGGCGGCATCAAGCAGAAGCTGCTCGCCGCTCAGCGCGCCGGCGTCACGACCGTGCTGATCCCGCGTCGTAACACCAAGGATTTGGTGGAAGTACCCAACGAGGTGCTCGAAAAGCTCGAGGTCGTGCCGATCGACGCGATCGAGGAGGCACTCGCCAGAGCGCTCGAAAGCTGATCAGGCGCCTGCGCGCTCGATTCTACGGATGTCCGCGAGCAGCGCGTCGAGCGCTTCGAAGCTCAGCTGACTCGGGCCATCGCACGGCGCGCGGTCGGGGTCCGGATGCGCCTCGATGAACAGCGCGTCGACGCCGACCGCGACCGCGGCGCGCGCGAGCGGGGCGACCATCGCGCGCTCGCCGCCCGTCGCGTCGCCGTCCCCGCCGGGCTGCTGCACCGCGTGCGTCGCATCGAAGCAGACGGGCGCGAACGCGCGCATGCGGACGAGGCTGCGCATGTCCACGATCAGCTCGTTGTATCCGAAGCTGGTGCCGCGCTCCGTGACGAACGCGCTGCCGCCGCGAGCGGCGATCTTCTCGACCGCGAGCCGCATGTCCTCGGGCGCCATGAACTGGCCCTTCTTGAGGTTCACCGGCAGGCCGGTCGCGGCGCACGCCAGTAGCAAGTCGGTCTGCCGGCACAGGAACGCGGGCACCTGCAGCGCGTCGACGACCTGAGCGGCCTGCTTCGCCTGCGCCGCCTCGTGCACGTCGGTCAGCACCGGCACACCGGCCTCGCGCTTCACGCGCGCGAGGATGCGCAGCCCTTCGTCGAAGCCGGGGCCGCGGTAGGACGCGAGGCTCGAGCGATTCGCCTTGTCGACCGACGCCTTGAACACGAACGGGAAGCCGTGTCGCGCGGCGGCCGCGGCGATGCGCCGCGCCGCATCGAGCGCGGCGGCCTCGCTCTCGATCACGTTCAGCCCGGCGATCAACGCGAGCGGCCCGCCGGCGCCGATCGGCACGTTTCCGATGCGGATCAAGGACGGCTCGCTGCGCGCGGCTTCATTGCGCGTCCGCGTCGACCGCAGCGCGCAGTAGCGGCAGCAGCTCGGGCAGCGCCGAGGTAACGCGGTTCCAGTTCGGGATCTGCGGCGCGCCCATCGGATCGCGCACGAAGCCGAGCCCCGCCGCGCGCAGCGCGCTCGCGAACGTCTCGACCGCGATCTCTTCCTCGTGGCGGTCGAAGCCGAGACCGTTCAGCGCGGCGACGTCCGAGTAGCGCGCGACGGCGTCCTGAGCAGTGCGCACGTACGCGTTCGACAGCGTGTTCAGGAAGCCGGCGTCGAACTCGACGCCGTACGACGCGAGGTTGCGGATCAATGAAGCGCCGATGTCCGCAACCATCTTGTGCAGCCCGCGGTTTCCGTCGAGCGGCGAGAGATCGCGGTGCTTGTGGTCGTAGTTGTCGGCGAGCTCGACCTGACAGGTCCGCTTCAGCGACGAGTTCCGGTAGACCTCGGTCAGCATGCCGATCTCGAGGCCCCAGTCGCTCGGGATCCGGATCGAACGCGCGAGATCGGTCGTCATCGCACACTCGCCGGCCAGCGGGAAGCGGAACGAGTCGAGGTATTCGAGCAGCGGGTTCGGGCCGAGCACCGCCTTCATCGCGCGCAGGATCGGCGTCATGAACAGCCGCGTCACGCGTCCGTAGAGCCGGTCGGAGACGCGCGCGTAGTAGCCCTTCGCGAACTCGTAGTTCATGTTGCGGTTCGCGATCGGGAACGCGAGCCGCGCGACCAGCTCGCGGTCGTAGTCGCGGATGTCGCAGTCGTGCACCGCGATCACGCGCGCGCGATCGGTCGCGAGCACGTACCCGAACGCGAGCCAAACGCCGCGGCCCTTCCCTTCGGGCCCCGCGTGCAGGCCCTCCTGGTAGAGCGCGCGATAGAGCTCCTGCAGCCGCGGACCGTCGTTCCACAGCAGCGTCGCGGGCCGGCCGTCGGCCGTGCGCAGCGGCGCAAAGGCGCGCTTCATCTCGTCGAACTGCTCGCGCCCCGGCGCGCCGGCGACGCTGACGATGATGTCCGTCAGGTAGGGCACGCGCTGCAGCTGATCGATGATCCCTTTCAGCGCGACGTCATGAAGCTCCGCGTGCAGACACGGCAGCACCAGCGCAACCGGCCGAGACCGCGACGGATCGCCGAGCTCGCGCTCGAGCCGCGCCAAGTCGCGCCGGCCAAGGCGATGCAGCGTCGCGACGACACCCGTCTGATGGAAGTCGCTCAGGGGATTTTCCCGACCTGTCCGGGCCGCTCATCAGCCGGACACGCCGTCTCGTAGCAGAACCCGAACGGAACGAGAACGGCTGGCTCGCGCGGGCCGATCAGTCGTCGCCGACTTCTTCGAGGATGCGGGCGGCCTCGGCGTCGAGCGATTCGAACGCGAGGCCGATGTCGAGCGTCACGGCGTCGAGCTCGGTCGCCCAGGTCACGACGCCGACCGCCTCGAGCGTGCGCTCGCCGACGTTGAAGGTGACGCGGATGCGGTCGCCCACCTCGAGCTCGCAGCCGATCGCGTGGAAGCGAATGCCGCCGAGCGAGATGTCTTTGCCAACGGCGAGCTGATGGCCGTTCTGGAGGAGCGCGAACGAGATCACCTGATCCGTCGCGATCCGCGGATACTTGCGGCGCTCCTTGCGCAACGTGCCCCCACCCCAGCGAATGAGGGCTCTTCGGTGCGCAACTCCGGTGGCTTGAGGAGGGCCTACCCCCGCCGCCCAAACAGGTCGAGCTGCCGGTCCTCGCGCCGGCCGCGCGAGAGCTCAGTCGCGATCAGCCCGAGCCCGCGCACCGGCCGCGTGCCGGCCTGCGTGCGATCGAGCAGCGGCGCCGCCTGCGCGAGCAGCTCTCGCGCCGAGGCCATCGCGTGGATGACCTTGCGGCTGCGCGTCGTCAGCTCGTCGTCCGCGTAGCGGATCTTCACGACGACGCGCTTCGCCGCGAGATGCTCGCGCGCGAGCGCCTCCTCGACGCGCGTTGCCAGGCTCGCGAGGCGTTCCTCCAGCGAGATGCGGTCGGTCTCCGGCGTCGCGAAGGTTGCCTCTTGGCTGACGCTGCGCGGATGCGGCGCGGCGCGCAGCGTCGCCGGGTCGTGTCCCAGCGCGTACGACAGGATCGCGAGCCCGTGGTTTCCGAAGCGCTCCTCGAGCCAGCCTCGGTTCTGGCGCGCAAGCTCGCCGGCGGTGCGAACGCCGAGCTCCGCGAGGCTCGCCTCGGTCTTCGGTCCGACTCCCGGCAAGCGCGCGACCGGAAGCGGCTCGAGGAACGCGCGAACCTCCGCCGGAGCGACCTCGAAAACCCCTTGTGTTTCGATGGTTTCTGCCGCGAGCTTGGCGAGAAACTTCACGCTCGAAACGCCGACGCGCAGCGGCAGCGATAGCTCGTCGTGCACTGCGGCCCGCAGAAGCTCCGCGACCCGCGCCGGCTCCTCTGTGCGCGCCGAGATATCGAGGTAGGCCGCCGCCGTCCCCGCTGGCTCGACGCGATCCGTTGCGCGCCGGAACTGGGAGCGCAGCTCGGCGCCGGCCTCGCGGTAGCGGCGCATGTTGGTGACGACCGCACGCGCGCGCGGGCAGCGCTCGAGCGCCTCGAGCATCGACATCCCCTCGCGCACACCCGCGGCGCGCGCGTCCGCGGTCGCGGCCTGCACGGCGCCGCGCTTGCGCGGATCTCCGCCGACGATCACCGGACGGTCCGCGAGCGCCGGATCTGCCGCGCGCTCGACCTCCGCGTAGAAGCCGGGCACCTCGGCGTAGAGCAGCATCAGCGAAGCGGCTCGAGGCGCAGCTCTCGCACCGGGCCATCCTCGATCACCGGGTCGCTGGTCGAGAGCAGGCTCGCCTTGCCCTGCTGCCAGCGCTCGATCGCGTCCGTCGCATGAGGATGGCCAGCGTGCTCCGACTGCCCGGGAGCGAAAGCGGTCAGCGCCTGATCGAGGTTGCCGGCGTCCACGAGCAGCCGATAGCCCGAGACGACCGTCGCGTCGAAGCTCTCGCTCAGCGTCGCGTACTCCGAGACGGCGAGCGTCGTCGCGTCGCCGCCCAGCTCGAACGGGCCGAGCGCAGCGTCGTTGCCGCGCCACGCGCCCGGCCAGAGCGGATTGAAGCGGACGCGATGCAGCCGGCCCCACGTCCAGCGCTCGGCATTCGCGCCGAGCCGATCCGAGAGCACGAGCGTGGTCTCGCGCAGCGCCTTCGCGAGCGTCGTGCGCGCCAGCTCGGGCGAGGTCCACGGCAGCTCGGCATCGCCGCCCGCCGCGGCGCGCGCGAGCGTGTCGCCGAGCAGCGCCGGCGCTGGCACGCGCGGCAGCGCGAGATACGCAGTCGCGAGCTCCTCGCCGAGCGCCGGGGCGAGCAGCGGCTTCAGCGTGCGCGCGGCGAGCACGTGGAACGCGGCGGCCGCGCGGCTCTCGGGCGCGCTGGCGCCGTCCCACTCCCGTAACAACTCGAGCAGCGCGCGCTCGGCGCTGCCGAGCCCGGGCTGGCCCACCATCAGCGCCGAAATCGCGGCCACGCTGCGGCGGGCATCCCGCGAGCCGTGATCGACCTGCAGCGCGAGCTGCTCGGCGAGCGTCGCCGGACCGCGCGCCGCAGCGCTGCGGAGCTGCGCCTCGAGCTGTTCGGCGCGCACGCCCGGACGCCAGAGCGTCTCGATCGCACCCGCAGCCGGCGCGAGCGGCGCGTCAGCTGC
>Ga0187894_10001648_pt1 | contig 28201 bp, 28 predicted proteins | sample GBC1701081metaG_FD_136650 | JGI IMG/M metagenome (GOLD analysis project Ga0187894, IMG submission 136650) | White microbial mat communities from a lava cave in the Kipuka Kanohina Cave System on the Island of Hawaii, USA - GBC170108-1 metaG ...
CTCAACCAACCGTCCGTTCTTCTCAATGAGGATCAACAACGTGTCAAAGGCTTTCGGAGTCAGCGACACAGACTCCCCGTCCTTCGATAACGCTTTTTCCGCAAGGTCCAGACGGAATGGACCGAACTCATAAACGCTGTTGTCTTGTCTGAACATAGTGGCCGTGAAAACCCTGTGAGAAAAAAATGAGCCTGAAATCAACCCGCTTTGAAGACATTTTCGGGCCGACTATAGCATATGGCGCATGAGGCGGGCAGCAGCGCGCCTTCCATCATCTCCCTACACAAAGGGACAAATAACGGGGTTCGGCAGAGAGAGAAATAAAATTGGAAAACCTATCCAATTTTCTGCGCGAAAAATGAAAATCGCCCCTGGGCGCGCATCGCTTCCAGCGTGCGAGGCTTCATCACTCATAACATTGATCGAAGCCTGGCGCACGGGGCGCGACCCTCAACTCGAGAAGGCTACGGAAATAGACCGGGGAAAGCCATGAACAGAAGGTTTGTCACACTCGCTGTATCGCTGGCTGGCGTCTTTGGCGCGGCGGAATTGTTTTCAACTGCAATGACCAAGCCTCTGAAATTCAAACCCGCGAAAAGCGGCGCGAACTGGGCGCAATGGCGTGGTCCTGACAGCCAGGGAATTTCATCCGAAACAGGCTTGCCGACCGTATGGAGCGCCACGCAGAACGTGAAGTGGAAGACAGCGGTTTCCGGACGCGGGCACTCTTCGCCCATTGTTTGGGGCGAGCGGATTTTTCTGACTACCGCACTCGAGGGCGAGGTCATCGCCGGCGCGAAGCCGCCGAAGCACCTTCTCGCGGGCGGCGAGTTCGCGCACCCGGACAGCGTCGCGGGCAATCGCCATCACACACTGAAGGTGCTCTGCTTCGATCGCCGCAGCGGAAAGGCGCTGTGGGAACGTACGGCTTATGAAGGCCGCGTTTATGACGACCGCCATCGTACAGCTACTAACGCCGACGCCACTCCGGTCACGGATGGGCGTCACGTCTACGCCTGGTTCGGCTCCGAGGGGCTGTATTGCTATGACTTCAACGGCAAGCTCGTCTGGAAGAAATCGCTCGGCGGCATCGCCACTCAAGGTATGGGCAATGGGACTTCGCCTGTGCTCTATGAAAACCTGGTGATCCTGCAGTGCGACGAGGACAACGGACAGAAATCGTTCATTGCCGCGTTCGACAAAAGGAACGGCAAGGAAATCTGGCGGACGGCGCGCAAGGTTGAGGTTAGCTGGACGACGCCGGTGATCGCGCGCGCGCCGGCGCGCGCCGAACTGGTGGCGAGCGGCAACGAGTACATCGCTTCCTATGATCCGGCGACGGGCAAAGAATTATGGCGTTGCAAGGGGACGGGCAGTTGGACCGTGTCCACGCCGCTTGTCGGGCATGGCGTCGTCATCGTCTCCGCCGCCCATCCGGTCAAACGCGCCCTCGCCATCCGCATCGGCGGAAGCGGCGATGTCACCGACACACACATCATCTGGCGGCGCGACAAAGGCACGGGATACACGCCGTCGTCAATCCTGTATGGGGATTACGCCTACCTGATGACCGATGGCGGAATACTGACCTGTATTGACGTGAAGACGGGCGAGGTCAAATACGAAGGCGCGCGCGTGCCGAAGCCCGTTAGGTTCTACGCCTCACCGGTGGCGTTCGATGACAAGATTCTGCTGACGAGTGAAGACGGTGACACCTTCGTGCTGAAAGCCGGGCCGAAGCACGAGGTGCTCGGAACCAATTCTCTCGATGAACCAGTTTACGCTTCGCCGGCCATCGCGGGCGGTAATATTTTTATTCGTACGGCATCGCATCTGTACTGCATTACCAATGGAGGCGCCAAATGAGATTACGCGGCATGTTACTCGGAGTGACGCGGTCGTTGTCGTGTCTGACCGTGGCGCTGGCCATTGGCAAGGCCGATTTCATAAGCAGCTTCTTCTTGCCACAGACAGGAGCAGCGCGGCGCACACTCGACATCTACTATATTGATGTTGAAGGCGGCGCGGCGACGCTCGTTATCACGCCCGCGAGAGAATCCATATTGATAGACGCGGGGTGGTCCGGCTTTGACGGGCGCGACGCGAAACGTATCCAGCGGGCGATGCGGCAAGCAGGGATCACGACGATAGATCATCTGGTCGCGACTCACTACCACATGGATCATTACGGCGGCGTCCATGAGCTTGCCAGGTTTGTTCCGATCAAACATTTCTACGATCACGGTAAGATGACCGCGCTTTCGGAGGACCCGCAGTTTGCTGAAAGATACGAGGCTTATCAGGCGGCGGCGAAAGGCCGGACCACGGCGTTGAAGCCGGGCGACATGATCCCGCTGAAAACGGCGACCGGCGCGGCGCCGATCAAACTCTTATGCGTTGCGGCTAGCGCCGAAGTAATCGGCGGTGAGAAGTCGAGCGCCAATCCGGAGTGCGTTTCGGCCACACCGAAAGAAGAGGACACGAGCGAGAATGGGCGAAGCGTCGCGTTACTGTTAAGCTGGGGCGGTTTTCAATTCCTCAATTTGGCTGATCTGACCTGGCCGGTCAGCCAGCGCCTGGTTTGTCCTGCAAACCACATCGGCGAGGTTGATCTCTATCAAGTGACGCATCACGGAGGGAATGTCAGCAATAATCCCGCACTGCTCCGAAGCCTGCGTCCTATCGTTGCGGTTATGATCAACGGCCCGCGCAAGGGCGGACATCCGGATACAATCAAGTGGTTGCGAGAGACTCCTTCGCTCAAGGCGCTCTATCAACTTCACCGCAACGTCCAGATCTCAGCCGAGCAAAACACGCCCGCGGAATTCATTGCTAACCTCGATGAGCAGCCCGACACGGCAAATATGATTACGGTTTCGGTTGACGCGGCGAAAGGCGCTTTCACCATGACTAATGGCCGAACGAGGGAGAACAAGAGCTATCAATTCAAATAAGCAGTCAGGTCAAATACCCACGGCTCATCGCCAGTTTGCTTGACACGGTCGTCAGCCAGGCGCATGAATCCGTTCGGCGCGGGCTGGCGCCGAATGCGTTTATCAGCGGGCGCAGGGCGAATCCAGGAAAAAGTAAAGGACAGTTTATGAGCAAACAGGTAAGCCGGATGAATAGTTCGTTATTCACTTTGCTGCTAGCGCCTGCCGTCTGGCTGTCGAGCGGAACGGCGCAGACTGTATTGACCAATCCCGGCTTTGAAGACGGCAAAGTCGGGCAAACGCCGACAGGCTGGACTGTACAACCGCTTTCGCAACAGAGCGGGTATGTCGCAGCGCTGACCGATGAACAGCCGAAGAGCGGCGGCTACTGCCTGGTCTTCAAACGCGAAGCCACGACGCCCACGCGCGCGCCGGGCAATCTGAGTCAATCCATTGACGCCGCCGCGTTCCGCGGCAAGCGCGTCCGGTTGCGCGCGGCGGTGCGCTCGGATCTTTCAGGCTTCGGCGCGCAGGCGCAGTTGTGGCTGCGCGCGGATCGTCCGAACCGGGACAATCGCCGGGTCAGCGGGTTCTTCGACGACATGACTGACCGGCCCATCATGGCGCGAGAGTGGGCTTACTACGAGATCGTCGGTGACGTGGAAGAGGACGCCGAGAAGCTTGTCCTGGGTTTGTTGTTTTACGGTGTCGGCAAAGTCTGGCTGGATGACGTGTCTTTAGAGATCGTCGGCGCGGCGGAAAAACGGGTGGAAGAAGCCGCGCGCCCGCTGACGGCGCGGGGGCTGGAGAACGTCACGGCCTTTACCCGCCTGCTCGGCTACGTGCGCCATTTTCATCCGAGCGACGAAGCGGCGAAGACCCGATGGGACTCATTCGCCATTGAGGGATTGCGGGCGGTGGAAAGCGCCAAAGACGCCCCTGAATTGGCGCGGAAACTCGAAGCCCTCTTTCACCCCATCGCCCCCACTATCCGCGTCTTTCCGGCCAATCGAAAGCCTGAAGCGACAAAGCCCGCTGCTCCAGCGGCGACTGGCAATCTCAAAATAGTGGCCTGGCAGCACGTAGGATTCGGCGCGGGAGCGGCGAACAGCCTCTACCGCAGCAACCGCGTAAGTAAGACCGTAGCCGAGGCGAAAGCGGACGAGCGGATGCCCAGCGCTGACGAGCCGTTTCAAGCCGACCTGGGCGGGGGAATTGCCGCGCGGATTCCGCTCGCGCTCTACGCGGACGAGCGAGGCACGCTGCCGAAGGTTCAAGCGGTCAAAAAAGATTCCGCGTCGCCTCAACCGACTGCCATTCGCTTCTCCGCTGACGACCGCGCCACCCGGCTCGGCGCGATCGCGCTGGCCTGGAACATCTTTCAGCACTTTTACCCATACTTTGATGATGTACAGACCGATTGGAACGCCGCGCTCAAAGAGGCATTGCAGCGGGCAGCGACTGACACCGACGCCAAGGCTTTTGACCACACGCTCAAACGGTTGGTGGTTGCGTTGCGCGATGGGCACGGCGGCGTTTATCACCAGGATGATGTCGCGCCGTTCATTCCTCCGGTGGCGTGGGATTGGATCGAAGGGCAACTTGTAGTGACACGCGTCAAAGATGCCGCGCAGGGTATCGCGCCGGGCGATCTCATCCTGACGATTGACGGCAAGCCCGTTGCGCAAAGGCCAAGAAAGTTTTCATCACGGACGGGCGGGCGATCAGTTACGCCGAATCCTGTATGGGCATCGTTGAGCATTACAAACTCGCCGAGATCGTCGGCGCGCCCACCGCCGGTACCAACGGCAACGTCAATCCCATTCAACTGCCGGGAGGTTACAGCGTCAGTTGGACGGGCATGAAAGTGCTCAAGCACGACAGCGCGCAACACCACGGCGTGGGCATCCTGCCCACTGTGCCGGTCGCGCGCACTCGCGCCGCCATCGCCGCCGGTCGTGATGAGTTCCTTGAGCGCGCGCTCGAGGTTGTGAAGAAGACTGAATGATTTGTTTGGGACGCCGCTGTTTACAATAAGGTATCTGGACGAGCAATAACAGGGAAGGAAGAGTCGAAATATGCATATCGGGTTAATTGGAGGCATCGGGCCGGCGGCGACAGAATTCTACTACCGGAACCTCGCGCGGGCGCATGCCGCCGCGGGCAGCGCGCTGGAGCTTACCATCGTTCATGCTGATATTCGCGACCTTGTTCAGAACATGAGCGACGGCGCCTCGGACAAGCAGGCGGAGATATTTCTGCGGCTGGCGCGGCGGCTTCAGTCGGCGGGAGCCGAGGCGGTGGCGGTTACGTCAATCGCCGGGCATTTTTGCATTCGCGAATTGGAGGCGCTGTCCCCCTTGCCGATTATCAATGCGATTCCCGCGATTGAAGCGGCGCTTGTCAATCGCGGGCTGCGCCGTGTCGGTCTATTGGGTACGCGCGTCGTGATGCAATCCCGGCTATACGGAGGCGTCTCTGCGGTTGACGTTGTTGCGCCTCAAGGGGAGAGCTTCGATGCGACTCATGACGCGTATGTCGCCATGGCCGCCGCCGGTCAAGCCGACGATCAGCAGCGTGAACTGTTGTTCTCCGTTGGGAACGATTTGTGTCAGAAGCAGGGAGCGGAGACCGTCGTGTTGGCCGGCACTGACCTTTTTCTCGCATTCGAGGGACGTGAGTGTGGCTTTCCCACAATAGATTGCGCGAGAGTCCACATAGACGCTCTTCTTCGCGAATCCATAACACCAGGACGTTAATCGTCATCTTCCGGCGGATGCCAGCCCGCCTTGACCTATCCATTGCACAGACGACACGCCAGCCAAAGATTTTCTTCGTCGTCTGTCCCGCCGAGGGCTTCCGGCTCGATGTGCTCTATTTCGAGGATGCCGAGGATGTATTTCTGTAAGCTGAGACAATGACCGCAACGGTTGCGGGCTTGGGCGCGCACGCGTTGTTGCACGGCCTTGGGGATGCGACTCACAGCGTTTTCATAGCGTCATTATGGAGTCAAAGGAGCGAGCAATCCGCGCCGAACTGCTTCGCTCAAGGCTTGAGCCTTCCGCAGCAATCCGCTCTGGTAGGCTTGCATCAGTGTGAACAATTCAGCCTTTCACGCCAAACATCCCATTGCGTCCCAAAACCAACAATCCAATCCTCTCATCAGGTAATGCGAACGCTCGCCATTTTTCTGCCAGGCCAGAAAGGCGTTCTCGAATTTCAATCTGGCCTGATCCACTTCGGCCAGCAGCTTGCCCGTCAGCCGGTAGAGCGCCGGGATCAAGCGTTCGTGCGGCAAACGGTATTGCGCTGATGACTGGCCCGGCGTCGTGACGGTTTCAAGCAAGCGGGCGTCTCGCTGCGCCAACCGGTCGAGCTGCGGTTTCAACAATCGGGCTTCCGCGCCCGCTTCTTTGGCAATCTCTTCGATGGTCAAGCCTTCGGCGATGCGCTCATTTGTTTCAGGATTGCGCAGCGCCAGCATCGCTTTCAGGATGGTTTCCTGATCTTCTTTGGCGAAGAGTTCCAGACAGCGGCTGATGTATTGCGTAAGCAGCCCTTCGGCGCCGCTGGCGAATTGGTAATCGCGGATCGTGACGGTCTTGCCGCCCTGTCGTTCGTGCAGTTCGGCCAGCACCAGCAAGCCGATGCCGATGTCCACGGGCGAGACTTCGCCTTCAACCGTGGCGGCCTCGACCAGATTGGAAGTTATCAGGGACGCGCGCGCTTCGTCAGCGAGGACTGGAGCGATTCCCGGCTGGCCGCGCGCTACGGCGTCAAACGTTACCCGGTGATCTTCGTGGATGAAGCGCTGGTCGCGCGCCCGGAGGATTTCGGCGGCTGGGGCAAGGCTTCAGGCAAGTACCACCCGTGGAGAGACCCGGCCAGTCACGCCCGATTCAAACAAGACCTGAAGCGGATGATTGACCTGACGCTGCGTGGCCGCGCGCCATTGGCAAAGAAAGCTCAGGCGCAAACGGAAGCCGTCAGCGAGATCGCCGCGCTGCCGCCATTGGACGTGCGGGACATCGAAGGACAGCGGATCGAGTCCGCCAATCTGGCGGGCCGGGTAGTGATCGTCGAGTTCTGGGCGACGTGGTGTCCGCCCTGTCGTTCGACGCTGGGCTGGCTGGGAGAGGTTAAACGGCGTTACGGCGACCGGGTGGAAGTCGTCACCGTGGCGATCGAATCCGGGGAGCCGGAAGTGCGCAAACAAACGCAGTCGCTCAAACAGCCTCCACGCGTGGTGATGGGTAGCGAAGCCTTGGCGGCTTCCTTCGGTACGATCGGCAGCGCGCCGACGATGTTCGTCTTCGACCGGCAGGGGAAGACGGCGACGGTCTTCTACGGCGCGCCCGAAGATTTGCACCTGAAAGCGGAGCGGCTGGTGAACTCGCTGCTCAAGTAGAGATTCTCATTCACGCCGCAACCGGGAAATTACCTTTGATTGAAAGCGTCGCGCCGCCAGGCGCTAATGGCAGGGCTGCATTTCACGCCTGAAAAACGATCTTCCACGCGTCTTGGCGCCGCCGCGCCGCAGAGGCGCATTTTTACTTGATACATCTCCAAATTTTATGAATCGCCCGGATCCCGGCTCGTTTTTGCCCAGGCCCGCGGCGCGAAGCCAGCCGCTTCCCTTGACGTTCTACAAGAAGACCTCTATGTTGCCTCCTGTAGATCATCTAGGAGGAGCAGCCAAACGAGAAATCAGAAAGGAATTGTCATGCTTGGAAGAACAATTGCGAGCAACGTGTTATTTGCCTGCGCCTTGTCGCTGTTTAGCGCCGCCTTCGCTGGTCAAACCTATGCGCAACAACAGCCGCCGTTCGACGCGCTCGAAGGTCTCGATCCGGTTATGCTCGCGCAGGGCAAAGAAGCGCAAGGCGAAATGAACATCACCGTCATGCGCGGGCAGTTCCGCTACATGTTTGCCAACGCCGCGAACAAGGCCGCGTTCGAGCAGGACCCGGCGCGCTATGAAATTCAACTGGGCGGCCATTGCGCGCGGATGGGCGCGCCGACGCGCGGCATTCCCGATCTGTTCACGGTCTATCAAGGGCGCATCTACATCTTCGGTTCGGGAGAATGCAAGAAGCAGTTCGAGGCGGCGCCGCAAAACTTCTTTGAACCGGAACACAAATCCGCCACGACTGCGGCTACGCCGGCGGCGTTAGAGAAAGGGCAGGCGCTGATCGAGCAGGCCGTCGCCGCAATGGGTGGCGCGCAATTGCTGGACGGACTGCGCAGCTATCAGGAGAAGAACATCCTGACGCCGCAGGTGGATTACAGCTACACGTTGGCCTTTCCCGACCAGGCGCGCAAAGACCAGCGTTTTGGCGACTATCAGGATGCCGCCGTGATCAATCGGGCGACCGGCGAGGCGTCGCTGATTACACGACAGAACTCGGCGCCCCTGACATCACAGCATCAGCAGGCGCTCTGGCAGGAGATCGGTCGCAAGCCGCTGATACTTTTGCGCGCGCGTAAACAACCCGATTTCAAGGCCGCCGCGCTTGGCGCTGGCCAGGCAGGCGAGACGGCTACTGAACAAGTGGCGGTTGAAGTCGGCGGCTTGGCCGCGCAACTCGGCGTCGAGCCGAAGACGGGTCGCATCTTGAGTGTGGCCTACACGGGACGCGGACCAGGTAGCGTTTACGGCCAGGTCGCGCAGAGCTTCGCGGACTTCCGCACAGTGGATGGCTTGACGCTGCCGTTCAAGGTGATGGCGAGTTTTAACGGCCAGCCGTGGCCACAACGGATGGTTACGGTCGAATCCGTCGTTATCAATGGCAAGCTCAATCCGGCGCTCTTTGCCAAGCCAGCCGCCAACAAGGAGCAATGAACGGCGAGTGAAAGGAGACAAAGATGGAGCGGAGGTTTTCTACAGATCGCCGATTAGTATGTTTGGCAAGCTTCAGCGTGTGGTTGTTCTGGCTGGGCGGCGTGGCGTTCGGCCAATCAACCGCGTGGCCGCAATGGGGCGGGCCACAACGTGATTTCAAGGCGCCGGCGACAGGCCTGGCCGCGACCTGGCCTGACACGGGGCCACGTCGCTTATGGCAGCGTGAATTGGGCGAAGGCTTCTCCGCCATCGCGGCGGAGGGCGGCAAGCTCTTCACCATGTACCGCAAGGATGAGCAGGAAGTCGTCATCGCGCTCGATGCGGCGACGGGCAAGACTCTCTGGGAATACGCCTACGCCGCGCCGTTCTGGAAAGAACAGGACATGTCGAATGGGCCAGGACCGCACGCGACGCCGCTCGTCACCGGCGCTTACGTTTGCGGCGCCGGCGTGACGGGCAAGCTGCATTGCCTGAACAAACAAACGGGCAGACTCATCTGGTCGCGCGATCTGTTCACTGAGTTCAATGGCACGGTGCGCCCGAACGGTTATTCGTGCAGCCCGCTCGCTTACAAAAACACGGTGATCGTGATGGTTGGCGGGCCGGGCAGCGCGTTGATGGCTTTCAATCAGAAAGACGGTTCGGTGGCCTGGCGCAAGCACGACTTCAAAAACTCGACCTCCTCGCCGATCCTGATCAATGTTGATGGGCAAGAGCAACTCGTCGCGTTTATGTTTGGCGAGATCGTCGGCGTTGAGCCGAACAGCGGCGCATTGTTATGGAGCCATCCGCATCCGACCGATTTCGGCCTCAACACCAGCACGCCGGTGTGGGGCGAAGACAACTTGCTCTTCGTTTCGTCCGCTTATGGAGGCGGCAGCCGCGTCATCAAACTCACACGCAACGGCGACAAAACAACGGCTGAGCAGGTTTGGGCGCATAGCTTGATGCGCGTGCATTTCGGCAACTGCATTCGCGTCGGCGAGCTGGTCTTCGGGTCGAGCGGTGATTTCGGTCCCGCGCCCTTCACCGCCGTCAATGTCAAGACGGGCAAGATCGCGTGGCGCGATCGCAGTCTGGGGCGCGCGAGTTTTCTTTATGCCGATGGCCGCTTCATCGTCCTTGACGAAGATGGGCGCCTCGCGCTGGCCACGCCCACGCCCGAAGGCTTGAAGGTGCATTGTAAAACCGAGTTGTTGCCGGGGCTGGCGTGGACGGCGCCGACGCTGGCGGGCACGAAGCTCTATGTGCGCAATCGTAAGAGCATTTCGGCGCCTCATTTGCATGTTTAATATGGCGTAGAAGTTATTTTATGCGATATGCCCTGATGTCGCTGAGGTCAATATCGCCTGGCCCATTTGCCAGGTATTCTCAAGAGGAGGTGTGTTGTGACACAGGGCTTTATCTACGCGTATATTCTATCCAGCGCCTTTTATCTGGGAGGGATGATTGGTGTCCCGCTATCCGCTGCGTCTCAGCATTCTGATGTTACAAGTTTACGTAATGTAGATTTTCTAAACTTCACTTATAGCACGCCTTCCGATGTCAGATGTACAGCGAGAGACCAGGATCTTTGCTTACAAAGTACGATCAGGGTTAAAAATGGACTAGGCATAGAGGATATCAATGAGGTTGATTTCTATGTGGAGCATCCAGCCTCCGAATCAAGACAAGTGAGCTATGGAGACCTTACCGGAGATGGAATCGAAGAAGCTGTGATATCTTTCAAATTCGATCTGGTTGACGGGTCTACCTATTATTTTGCAGTTTTTGGTTTGGAAAATAGAAAACCGCGCTTACTGCAGTGGCTTAGTCACCGGGACGTGAATAACAATAACAATGACGCGTTGTGGCCCAAAGATATGCAGATCAAAAATGGTCGAGTCTTGATCACAGGTGTGGGATTAAACCCTGAAGATGAGTCTGCGCCTCCCTTATATTGGTACGATCATGTGTGGGAATGGAATGCTACAAAAAAGAGATTTCAGCCCTCGTTCAAAACTAGGTCCGCGGACAATTTTTAACCGGATAATAAATAAGCTATCCAGAGGGAGGATGAAAGTATGTCTTCTTTTTCACTATTCTTACTTGCTCTTACAATAACGTGGCCGCCTGAGTTGATCCTACCTTTAACTGGAATAAAAGGTGAACATAACTCAGAAATTGCTCGCTATATCCAACGTGTTTCATCAGTGTTTACATCGATAGATGTATTTTCGGATTCGGATAGGAGTTGTCGTTTGCAGCAAAGTGACGATATAACTTCTGAATGGATCTGTCCTGGTGTTGGCGGCTATAAGCTCAAAATTATTGATTCCGATAATCGAATGGATGCGTCTGTTATGGATCCTAGAGGAAAAGAGCATCCGCTCAACTTTCAAGATGCAATCACACGGAGCTTCTCGTCGCTGGGCCAAAAAGCCGACTGGCGGGTTGTTAGGAAGAACGGCGCTTTAGTTCCGATTGCCTTGATAATAAGAGTTAACGAGAGTGGATTTGAAGGTCGTCGCACGGCATCGTATTTGTCAGTTTCTAAAATTGGCGGATCAGAAATATGCGTAACTGATCGTATAGCGCCAACAGTTGATCAATATAAGCGGGCTTTGCGCGCAGCCGATGTCGCAATAAATAGACCTTGTCGCGCGAGTGAGTAGCGAAACCAATCGGGGCGCTCCCGCCGACAAACAAGAGTCGGCGCTAGCCGTAAGTGATTCAAATAAAGGTGAAATAAAAGTAGTGGTGGGGATGGTGGGAATCGAACCCACACGTCCTTGCGGACACAGGTTTTTGAGACCTGCGCGTCTACCAGTTCCGCCACGTCCCCGTATTTTTGACGATCGAAAGATCGAGTGGACTGATTTACAAGCGGGCGCGATTATAAGAGCCAGTCTTATGCCGGTCAAGCATCGTTCCTTTCGGCCTTTCGGAGCAGGGTTTTTGCAAAGTCGCTTTTACCGTCTTCACACTCCGCGCGGAAATGTGTGGTCTTTGCCATTTGCAACCACTTCGTTGTTGCGTCGCGCGGCGCGGTCGCCTAGTAGGGTCAGCCATGATGGCGAAAATGACGATTGACTCTCGCTCCCTTTTGCGCGCGCGAAGCCGATGCCGCCGGCCGCGGGCAGCAGGCGGTTAATAAAGCTGAGCAGCCCGGCGGTGAGTTCCGGCGCTATTGTCTCAACTATCGCGGCGACCTTCGCCTGAATCGGAAAGACCACTTCCGCTTCGCCTTGTTGACAGGCGGAGACAATGCGGCGCGCGGCTCTTTCGGCGCTGACTGTAAGCAAAGGCAGAGAGTCGCTGATGCTGAACCATGCGTATTCGGCCCGGTGGCGCCCCTTGAAGGTGGCGTTGCGCGGGCTCCCCGTTCGCATCAGTCCGGGGCAGACCGTAGTGACGATGACGCCGTCTTTGGCCAACTCGGCGCGCATGGCTTTAGACAATCCGACAAACGCGAATTTGCTGGCGGTATAGGGCGCCAGATGAGGCGCGGCGATTTTGCCGCCGATTGAGGTGATGTTGACAATACGCCCTTCGCCGCGCCGGCGCATTTCCGGGATGACGGCCAGCATTGTATGCAGCGGGCCGCGCAAGTTGACGCTCATCGCTTCTTCGTAATCGGCGAGTGTCATCGTTTCGACCGGGCCGACTTCGATAACGCCGGCGTTGTTGACCAGCACGTCAATCGTCCCGAAATGCTCGCGGACGGCCTCCACCATTCGTCCGACTTCCTCGACATTGGACACGTCACAGGGCAGCGCCAGCACGGGTCTGCCGGGACGCACCAGATCGGAGCCGGCGCGTTCCAGCTCTTCAACATCGCGAGCGCAAATCGCCACACACGCTCCGCGCGAGACGAACTCGCGACTCAGCGCCAGCCCCAATCCTCGTGATCCGCCTGTGATTAGCGCGTTTTTGCCGCGCAGGTCGTACCACAGCGCGCGACGTCTGATCGCGCGCGCGGCCAGGTACAACCCCGCTGCGGTCAACGCCAGACCAATCACTGAGCCTTTTTCTCTATTCATAAAACTCACCTCCACTTCAGCCAACGCAAGGCGCAGGCCGCAGTAGATAGGAGTCGTTCATGTCGCGGTGAGCGCCGCCCAGAAAGAATGAAAATCGCCCCTGGGTACGCATCGCTTCCAGCGTGCTTGCTTCGATCAAAGGCCGATTGAAGAAGCCTCGCACGCTGGAAGCGATGCGTACCCAGGGATTTTCCGAGGAGATGAAAAATGAAGGTCAGAGAAATTTGGCGCAAAATAAGAAAGTGGTTACTCGAAGATGATTTTTAAGAAATTCAGCTTGCCGACCTGTATTTGAGTTTCTTTGAGCGCGGCGGTATCAATTTCAAAAGCTACCTGACTGATTCGTTCGCCGTTCAATTTCACGCCGCCTTGCGAAATCAAGCGGCGCGCCTCGGCTTTCGACGGAGCGAGTTCGGCCTGGACCAGCAGATCAACCAGTTTGATTTTTTGCGCGGCCGGTTTGATCGCGCGCGTTTCGACATCGGTCGGAGCCTGATGCTGGCGGAAGCGGCGGATGAATTCGGCTTCGGCGCGGTCGGCGAGCGCGACCGAATGGAAATCGGCGACGAGCTTTTTCGCCAGCTCGGATTTGACATCGCGCGGATGGCGCGCGCCCGATTCGACGCCGGATTTCAACCTCGCGATTTCGCCGGGCGCGAGATCAGTCAGCAATTCGTAATAACGCCACATCAGGTCATCCGAGATTGACATCGCCTTGCCGTAAATTTCGTCGGGCGATTCGGTGATGCCGATGTAATTGTTTTTGCTCTTCGACATCTTCTCCACGCCATCCAAACCTTCGAGCAGCGGCGTGGTCATAATCACCTGAGGCTCCATTCCGTAAGCGCGTTGGATTTCGCGGGCCATCAGCAAATTGAATTTCTGATCCGTGCCGCCCAACTCGACGTCGGCTTCGAGCGCGACCGAGTCGTAGCCCTGCGCCAGCGGGTAGAGCAACTCGTGAACGCTGATCGGAACGCCGCTCGCGAACCGTTTCGAGAAATCGTCGCGTTCAAGCATCTGCGCGAGCGTGACCTTCGCCGTCAGCCGGATGAAATCCTCTGGCTTGAAGGCGTTCAGCCATTTGGCGTTGAACTCGATGATGGTCTTGTCGGGATCGAGGAGCTTGAAGATTTGCGATTTGTAGGTTTCAGCGTTCGCCTCGATCTGCTCGCGAGTGAGCGGCGGGCGCGTCGTGTTGCGCCCCGTCGGGTCGCCGATCATGGCCGTGAAATCGCCGATCAGGAAGATCACGTCGTGGCCCAGTTCCTGAAAAGCTTTCATCTTGCGAATGACCACCGAGTGGCCGAGGTGAATGTCGGGCGCGGTAGGATCGCAGCCGAGCTTGACGCGCAGCTTGCGCCCGGTCGCGGTGGCCGTTTCGAGCTTCTTCTTCAGCTCTTCCAGCGGGATTACATCAACAGTTCCTTTAGTCAGAAATTCCAGTTGTTCAGTCAAGGTCATAAATCAAACGCAAAAAAGAAGTGGTAATCAGCCACGGGAAACGGCGTGGCTGACAAAAGGCCCGAACCAGGGCGGGCGAGCCGGGCGCTGCTGTCGCGCGCGCGTCTCGGCCTCGGCATAGCGGGCTTTATTGTAATTGACCGTTTCAATCGCCGAAATGAAATACTCGGTCGGCGCGCGCAACGCGTGGCCGCGAGCCTTGTCGTAAGCGTATAGCGTTTTGCCGTCTTCTATCAGCCGCTTCAGATCGGCGCCCGTGAAGCCGTTGGTCGCCGAAACCAATGCGGGCAAATCCACCTGGGTCAACGTCGCGGGTAGTTGGTTCAAATGCGTCGAGAGAATCATTGCTCGCGCCTCTTGGTCGGGCAATCTCATTTCGAGCCAAAGCTCTATGCGCCCGGAGCGAATCATCGCCGGCGGCAGATTGCCTACATCCATCGCCGTCATCATCACGCAAACGCGCCCCGCGCTCTGGCTCTCCAACCCATCCAGCATCGTCAGCAGGTAGCGGTACAAGCCCATCTCCTCGCCGCTTTCGAAAATCACGTCGCTGTCATCGATGAAGATGATGGAGGGCGCGTTCCGCTTGGCCATCTCGAAGACGTGATGGACGCGGTTATAAAAATCGCCCATGCCTGAAATGAACGTGCCGTCGATCAGGAAGAATTTGCTCTTCAGACGGTGCGCCAGCGCGCGCCCGATGGTGGTCTTGCCTGTGCCGGGCGGGCCGGCGAGCAGCACGCCGCGTTTCGGTTTGAGGTTCAATTCAGCCGCCAACTCATCGTTTTCCAGCGGCAGCGCGAGATTGGCCTCCAGGCTCTGAATAACATCATCTACGCCCTTCAGATCGCGCAAATCAACCGGCTGAACTTCACCCAGGTCCACATTGCTCGCCATATGCTGCGACCGCAGGTAGTCAATGAAGATGGTCGTGTCCAATTCCTGCCCCTGCTCGAACCAGAGGCAAGCGCCTTTGAGTTGATGAGCGTTGAGCTTCGGCGCGAAGCGATGGATTTTGTCGTAATCCAGCCTGTCCGCCGCAGCCGGGGCGAGATACTGGCGACAGATGAACTCGTAGTCGGCGGCCTTGAACTCCCCGATGCCGGCGTGAAAAGACCGTTGATCAATGGGCCCTGCCACTTTGCCTGTGCTGCCGAAGATCAGCTTCTTGCCGTTTTCAGTGGCATACACAGTGAGCGCCGTCAACGGCGCGTTTAAAAATCCCAGGCGAGGATAGAAGTGATTGCAGCAAACGACATCGTTCAACAGGTCCAGGTCATCAACGATCACGGCGTCGCTCGTCGAGATGGCCTCCATCACCATTTGCTCGAAGGTCTCTTCGAGCGCCAGCGGGTGACGACCGCGCATCGCCTCGACGAAATTACGAACGCTCAAAAACGCGCCGCCAGTTTGGCGATGTATTTCGCCGAGCGCCGTGGATTTGCCCGATCCGACGGAGCCGTAAAGGACAAGGACATTACCGATTGTGAGCAGGCGCGACAGATTATCGAAGGCTTCCTGTTGCGTAGGGCTGAATTTGACGTTCATTGCTTTACTCCATTCTCTAAATCAGAGCGGGCGAGCGGCAACCGCGGATTTTCACGGATGTGACGGATCAATACGGTTATCCGTGACAATCCGTCACATCCGTGAAAATCCGCGGTTGCTGCTGTTCCAGTGTTCAATTGGAATCTGTCTTATTTCGCTCAATTCCGGCTGCGGTTCGACAACTTTGCCGTGGCCAGCGCGCGGAACTGATTGATCAGATTTTCGCCCTCAAACGCGCGCTTCGGAAAAAAATTGAACGCGTCGTCGCAGGAGATCAGGAGAAATCCGTCGGGGCTTTCGAGAACGTTGCGGTAATACTGCCAGTTCAGGTTTGATTCGATATGCCCCATCTGAAGAAAAACCCCTTCTTCGTTGAATGAGAGCGCATGCTCAGTGTGGTAGAGCGGTTCGCGCTCCCACTTGCGTTTTGCCCTCCAGCGGCGGATCGCCGGGATTCCAAAGATGATGGCCAGGCCGAGCGCCAAGACGCCGAAGGCCGCCGGATTCAGGGCGCCAAAGAGGTACCACAATGCGCTCGCCAATATCAGCAAACCGCCAACGACTTTTTCCGGAGCTATAGGGTCGCGGCTGGCGCGCAGGTATTCACGCGCGACGAAGTACTCTTTCCAATTCAGAAAAAAGCGGATTTGGCCGTTCATTGCGCTGTCTCCCGGTAACCAAGCCTCGTTCGCGCCGTGAGGTCGGACTGTTCGAGATTGATTCGAATCGTGCGCCATCGCCCCTGGCGGCGCGGGTTGTTTGGCTCGTAGGTGATTGTGTACTGACTGTGCAGTTCGTCAATCAGATCGGTGAAGATCCGCTTCAGCTTCATACGGCTGGTCAGGAGAAAGAACCCGCCTTCGGTTGTGATGTAACGTCCGCCGCTCTCCTGCGCGATCTGTTTCATGGTTTGCGCGGCGGCCTGCCGCTCCGGCGAACGGCGCGCGCTCTTTTCGGTGTTGACCAGATCAATCGCGTAGACCGAGACGCCCGCCAGAAAGGTCTGTTTCTCAACCTCGCGCAACGTCGCCTGGCTGGCGCTGTCCGCGCCGTCGGAGATCAGGATCAACGCGCGGCGGCGTTCCGGACGCACGCGCAGCTCTTTGCTCGCCAACAATATCGCGTTGTATAGCGGCGTATTACCTTCGCCCTTCATCTGTTTGAGCAGCGGCTTCAGTCCCGAAACCGTTGACGAGTAATCGCGGATCTTTTGGACTCCGCTTTCGTCAAATGTGTAAAGCGCGAGCGCGTCGTCAGGCCGCAAACGGTAGGCCAGATCGAGCGCGGAGGTTCGATAACGGTTCAGGTCTTTTTCGACCACGCTGCCCGAAACATCCAATGCAACGGCGACGGCCATCGGCGCGTCTTCGCCGAAAAATTCGACCACCTCCTGCTCGCGGTCGTCTTCGAGCAGAGTGAAGGCCTGACGATCAAGAGTCGGAACGTATTTGCCGCGGGCGCTCTTGACCGTGATGTTCACGACGACTTGAGAGGTCGCGAGGCTGATCGTGTCGGCGGTAATGCCCGACACCGGCTGATCGGCTGAAAGAAAGACGTCTTTGAATCTCTCGCGCATCTCGGGTGTAATGCGGAGACGATTGGTCTTGAACTCGCGCCCGAATTCCGTCAGGAAGTTCAGGTCTTTCGCCTTGGCGGACGGTTCGTGGCAGATCGCGCATTTGTTGCGCAATTCGGGTTTCGATCGAGGGTCGTTCGCGTAAAGGTCCAGATAGGCCGGATGGCTGACGACGCGCCAACCCCAACCCCAACCCAGGACAAACGCGACTACGAAGAATATTTTCGATAACGCTTTGATTGACATGGGACCATTGCAAACAAAGGCCAAAATTGGAGGCGAGAAGCATTCTGCCATCCGCCGCGCGATTTGCCAAATTGCGCGCCGCGCGCAGGCTCTGCTAATATCCGGCCTTCGTTTTTTGCGCCCACATTCCCGTCATCCGCGCAAATTCATCTTTGTTCATCGAAAGGTTTCAATAACAACAATGGCAGCGCCAAACATGGAAAAGATCGTGAGCCTGTGTAAACGACGCGGCTTTATCTTCGCTGACTCGGAAATTTATGGAGGCATCGCTTCGACCTGGGATTACGGCCCCTTGGGCGTGGAGTTGAAAAACAACGTCATGCGGGCCTGGTGGCGTTCGGTCGTTTACGAACGCGACGATATGGAAGGTCTGGACGCGGCGATCCTGATGAACCGGCTGGTCTGGCGCTATTCGGGCCACGAGGCCACGTTTTCCGATCCGCTCCTGGATTGCCGCGAATGCAAGTCTCGCCATCGCGCCGACCACCTGAAGGACGGCAAATGTCCCAACTGCGGTTCCACCAATCTGACCGAACCGCGCAGTTTTAACCTGATGTTCAAAACGACGGTCGGCCCGGTCGAAAGCGATGAAAACGTCGCTTACCTGCGCCCCGAAACCGCGCAGGGCATCTTCGCCAATTTCGCCAATGTGCAACAGGCGATGCGCCGCAAGCTGCCGTTCGGCATCGCGCAGATCGGCAAGGCGTTCCGCAACGAGATCACGCCGGGCAATTTCACTTTCCGCACGCGCGAATTCGAGCAGATGGAGATCGAGTATTTTTGCAAACCGCCGCAATACCTGCAGCCCGGCGAGAAGAACGACGTCGAGCTTCATCAGGAATGGGTCGAGCAGCGGTTCAATTGGTACGTCAAACTCGGGCTGGACCCGGAGAAATTGATCAAGCGCGAGCAGACCAAAGAAGAGCTGGCGCATTACGCCAAAGCGACGGTTGACATCGAATACCTATTTCCAGGCTCGCTCGGCTTCAGCGAACTCGAAGGCATCGCCAACCGGCAGGATTACGACCTGACCGCGCACAGCAAGGACGTGCCGGAAGAAGATCTCACGCGGTTGAAGCTGCAAAGGAACATCGACAGCACGACGAAGCTCGATTATTTCGACGATCAGTATGTTGATCCGGCGACAGGCAAGAAGGGCGCGCGATACATCCCATATGTGATCGAACCCGCGGCCGGCGCGACACGCGCGACACTGGCGTTCCTCTGCGAAGCCTACAACGAAGAGCTTGTCAGCGAGCCGAAAGAGGATGAACTCGCGCCATTGCTCGAAGCCATCGCCGCCGCGCGCAAGAACATTGACAAGAAGATCAGCGAAGCCGAGAAGTCCGCCGCCAAGGGCGAGTTGAAAGCAGGCGCGCCGTCCGCCGATCAACTGCGCGCGATCAACGAGGCTTTGGCCAAATGCGAAGCCGAGGCGCCGCAATCATTGCTCGCCGTCGAAGACGCCTGCGATCTGCCCGGCGCCGACCGTGTCGAATTGCTTAAGAAAGTCCGGCAGGTGGCCGCTAAATTGTGCGACGAATACACACGCGTCGTGTTGAAACTCCATCCGCAACTCGCGCCAATCAAGGTCGCGGTCTTCCCGCTGAAGAGGAACGAGCCACGCATCGTCGAGATGGCGAAGCGGATCAAACACGACCTGCAGCCAGCGATCCGCGTGGTTTATGACGATTCGGCGGGCATCGGTAAACTCTATCGCCGCCAGGATGAGATCGGCACTCCGTTCTGCATTACGGTTGATTTCCAATCGCTCGAAGACAACACGGTGACCGTGCGCGATCGGGACTCGATGCGACAGGAGCGCGTTGAGATCTCACAACTCGAAAGCTACCTGCCCCAAAGATTGAAATAGTGGGGAGTGGGGAATGGGGAGTAGGGAGTGGGGAATAGGATTTATTGAATCCACATTCCTTTTTCCCCACTCTCCACTCCCCATTCCCCACTCCGCATTTTTATGAACCTTTTTCAAGCAATTATTCTAGGAATCATTCAAGGTCTTACGGAATTCATTCCCATCAGCAGCAGCGGCCATTTGATCCTGGCTGAAAAATGGATGGGGCTTGAACAGACGATGACGGCGGAACAGATCACAGCCTTCGTGGCGGTCATGCAATTGGGCACACTGGCCGCGGTGATCGTCTATTTTATCGGCGACATCGTGACCATTACGACAGGTTTCATCCACGGGAATCTTCTCTGGTTACGGGGAGTCCACGACCACACGCCCCGCAAGGCCGCGCGGCTGGGATGGCTGATCATCATCGGCACATTGCCGATTGCGGTGATCGGATTGCTCGCGAAAAAGTTCATCGAGGGGGATGCGACGAAGAACCTGTTAGTGATCGGCGTGAGCATGATCGTCTGGGCGATCCTGCTGTTTTTGGCGGAGCGGTTTGGTAAGCGCCACAGCGAGATGGATCATATCGGCGTTCGCGAAGCTCTGGTCATTGGCGGCGCGCAGGCCTTTGCGCTGATTCCCGGATCGTCACGATCGGGAACGACCATCACCGCCGGGCTCTTCGCCGGGATGAGCCGTGAAGCCGCGGCTCGTTTCTCATTTCTGCTCTCAATCCCGGCGATTGGCGCCAGCGGTCTGCTCGAATTCAAAGAAGCTCTTCATCTTTTGTCCGGCGTGAGCATGGCCAACCTGGCCGTGGCGACAGCGGTCTCCGCCGTGGTCGGTTATGCGAGCATAGCGTTTCTGCTCAGTTACCTGCGGCGACACTCGACCTACGCTTTCATCATCTACCGGTTGATTGTGGGAGCGATTGTGCTTGGAGTGGCGCTTAAATACGTGTGATTTGTTCCGCGCCAGCGTCATTGTTTGCGGAATGAATAGAGCCGGGCGGGGCGATGCGCCACGTCCGAACGGGTTTCGTTGAGTTCGATAATCTGGCCCTGCGCCAGAATTTTCTTGCGGAAATTCCGCTTGTCCACCGGGCGTTGCAGGATGATCTCGTAAACGCGCTGCAATTCCGAAAGCGTGAATTTCTTCGGCAGCAATTCATAGCCGACGGTTGTCCATTCGATCTTGTTTCTCAATCTCCAGACCGCGTAATCGAGGATCTTCCCGTGGTCGAAAGCCAGCTTCGGCGCGTCGAAGACGGAATGCCATTGCGCTTCGGCGGCGTCGGAGGCCGCGATGATCCGCTGGCGTTCGGCGTCAACGAGCGCGAAATAGGAGACGCTGATCACCCGTCCGCGCGGATCGCGTTTCGGATCGCCGAATGTATAGAGCTGTTCCAGGTAGACGTTGGTCACGCCCACCTCTTCTTTCAATTCGCGAGCGGCGGCCTGTTCCAGCGATTCGCTAATCTCCACGAAACCGCCAGGCAACGCCCATCGCCCTTTGAACGGCTCCTGCCCGCGCCGAATGAGCAGAACTTTCAGATCATCCTCGGCGATGGTGAAGATCACCAGATCAACGGTGACCGAAGGCTGTGGATAATCGCTGAGTCTACTCATTCGCTAGGGTATCTCCTTACCAAATCTCAATCCAAAATCTCAAACGGGTCTCTTCAATACTTCATCCGTGGTTGTGAATTCAACTCCCGCGGCGCGCATTTCATCAATTGTGCGCGAAGTGGTTTCGACTGCGACGCCACGAATGGCGTCTTCAACAAGCAGGACGCGCGCGCCCGCTTCGGCCAGTCCGAGCGCGCAGGCGCGCACACAATAATCGGTCGCGACGCCGAAAACGACGCATGGCTCGCCCTTGAAATCGCCCCTCCGCCGCAGCCCTTCCAGCCACTGGTTGGAAAACAGGTCGAAGACTTTCTTCTTGACGATGTAATGCGTGGCCGGTTGAAGCTGCGCTTGCGGATTGGCGCCGGCGTCAGCCGCGATCTCCTGGCGCGGTAACTCGGGTAGATCGGCGAAGACGCGTTCCGCGCCAGGCTCGCCGTCAATGCAATGCGGCGGGAATATCTTGAACTCCGGATCGCCAGTTTCGTGCGCGCAGCGCGAGGAGATGGTTGTCAGTCTGCGTTCGCCCGCCGCGCGCAACAATCGCTCAATGTTCGGGCGTATCGCTTCAGCGCCGGGCACGTAGAGCGCGCCCGCGGAATCCATAAAATCCCGCTGGGTGTCAACATCGAAGAAAATCATCTTTCATCTCTCTTCCGAATCAGTACCGCGAGCGGTAGCGAGCTGACAGTCTTATAAACGGTAATCCTGTAAGGCGCCCGCTCGCTACCGCTCGCGGCGCTGATCCGCGAATCGTTTGAAGGTTTCGTAATCGTCGGACGTGAAGAGAACGAAGACGACCAGCTCAATAGAACTGTCGGAATGTTCCGCGCCGTAATCTCGCGCCGCCGTGATCATCACCCCAGCGCATCTATCAACGGGGAAACGCGCCACACCTGTCGCCAGCGCCGGGAATGCGATTGATTTCAACTTCATCTCTTCGGCCCGGCGCAGACTGTTGATCGTCGCGTCGCGAATGATCTCCGCGCTCGATCCTGTGCCCGGCTCTTTCGGGACCATACGGTCTTCGGCGCGATAACCCATCGCCGCCGCGTGAATGACGTATTTGTTCGGCAGCGACCCGGCGGTTGTCACGGCGGCGGCGCCCAGACGAATCGGGGCTTGGCGCTGGCCCTCTTCGTCAATGACTGCGCCTCCTTTGCGCAGGATTGCGCCCGCGACCCCGGCGCCCAGCTCGAGGTCAGTGTTGGCCGCGTTGACGATTGCGTCAATGTCTCCTTGATCGGTGATGTCTCCCTGCCTGATTTCGATTCTCATGACTTCGCTCCTCCGGAAACGTACCGAACTGAATCTTTGCCTGGCTGCTCATTTCTGCTTTTCAAACTCACGGAGCAAAGCCAGCCTGCTTTGCTCCAGCCTGTCACTGTAGCGAACTGGATACGATTGCGCCTCGACCAATCTCTTGTATGGCGCAGGCAAGTTTGCCAGTTGCCGCCGAGCGCGCTCCTGCGCCTCTCGCAAGCTGGGCGGGGTCGGGATGATCTGGCCGTCGCGCATCACCGGCGCAAGCAGCGGTTCGCCCGGCAGATCAATTTCATTCGCTTTTGCGATCAGATCGCCGGCGAATGATCCGTCGCTCGCCGTTGCGCGCCAGACCTGTTTGCGATACGGATAAGTCGCTTTGTCGCGGCTCAGCTTCATCTTCGGCTCCGCCCGGCCGCCGAATTCGACTTCGACGAGTTTGTAAACCCCTCCGAGCGCGGGCGCGTCGCGCGAAGTCGAGATGTCCGTGCCGACGCCGAAAAGATCAATCGGCGCGCCCGCCGCGATCATTCCGGCGATCTTGAATTCGTTGAGATCGCTGCTGGCCATCAATTTGGTTTGCCGCATTCCCGCCTCATCCAATATCGCTCTCACCTGTTTCGACAACTCAACCAGGTCGTCGCTATCCAGCCGCGCGCCGCGCAATTCCGGCCCGAACTCCGTCACCGACCGCGCCGCGTTGATCGTATCGTATGTGTCCAGCAACAGCGTAGTGCTTTCGGGGAAGACTTTGAAGTAGGCGCGGAACGCCTCCATCTCACGCTCGAACGCCATCGTGAACGAATGCGCGGCGGTGCCGTAGACCGGGATGTCGAACATCCGGCCGGCCTCGACGTTCGATGTGCCGATGCAGCCGCCGATGAAGGCCGCGCGCGCGGCATAGATCGCTGCGCCGAAGCCATGAGCCCGCCGGGCGCCGAATTCGATCACCCCGCGGCCTTGCGCGGCTTCAACGACGCGGGCGGCTTTGGTCGCAATCGAAGTCTGAAAGTTGATTGTCGTGAGCAGGAACGTCTCGACGATTTGCGCTTCGATCAACGGCCCGGTCACTCGCAGCAAGGGCTCGCCGGCGAACGCCACCGCTCCCTCAGGCATCGCCCAGACATCGCCGGTGAAGCGGAAGTCGCGCAGGTAATCGAAGAATTTTGGCGAGACGTTGGCAAATACGGGCAGGCCTCGCAAATATCCGATCTCATCGGACGAAAAACTCAAACGCCGCAGATAATCCAGCGCCTGTTCCAGACCCGCGACGATCAGATAGGAACGCTCTTTTGGTAACCTGCGCACGAACAGCTCGAAGCTGGCGCGCTCGTTGCGCCCGTTGGCGTGATAGGCCGCAGCCATTGTTAATTGATAAAGGTCTGTCGCCAGACCTGAAAAGCGGGGATTGTTGAGATTCGCTTCCATTAGCCCTCATTGCTTACCAGAGACGATCTTAGTGTCATTTGTACACGAAGTCTACGTGGCGAACAGTGATCTGTCAAACGGGGTTTATTGCTGGGACGTCGCGCCGCATTTCGGGTAATTCTGGGACGTCGCGCCGCATTTCGGGTGACTCGGTGAAACCAGCCGTATACAGATAGCCGTCTTTAGTTTCTGGCTGAGACAAGCGCAAAAGCAATTCAGACGGAAAGGAGACAATCGTTATGGTGTCAAACGGTAATTGCCGGAAGGTATTTTCAGAGGGAGGGGTTGATGGCCGCCGTCATTGATCGCGCCGAAGCGCGGGAACTCGACACGGTTTTAGCGCTGCTCGCCGAAGTCGATCTTCCGGCTGAAGGCGTGGCTGAACATTTCGGGCAGTTCTTCGTCGCGCGCGAAGGTGGGAGCGTAGTCGGTTGCGTAGGGCAGGAGCTATACGGAAAAGTATCGCTCCTGCGTTCGCTCGCCGTCTCGCCGAGGTTGCGGCGGAGTGGTTTAGGTAGAGCTTTGACGAAACGCCTGTTGGACGAGGCTGGATCGTTGGGCGTGCGCGAGGTCGTTCTGTTGACAACTACGGCGGCGGACTTCTTCACGCGCCATTTCGGCTTCACCGAGACTGAACGGAGCCAGTTTGACGCGGTTTTCGCCGATTCGCCCGAATGGGGATTGCCTCGTTGTTCTTCGGCGGCGTGCATGCGGTTGTTGTTGAGCGAGTGATGGAATGATCGGTGTTAAAAGCTTTGGGGCGCGGCGCAAGGGAAGTGATCCCAATCGCCGTGCCCCAATCGTGATTTGGCTTTGCTTTGGCTCGGTTATCCGTTGTTCCGGCTGCTGGTCTGAAATTGATCAGCCTGCATCGCCCTCCTTCGAATCTCCGCGTTTGCTTTCAACTGCTCAATTCGTTGTAGCTCTCTGTCTTTCAATAACTCGTTCTTCAACCTCGTCGTCTTGTGTTGAATTGCGATCACCAGTTTCTGTTGCGCTCTCTGCATTTCTTCTCCTCGTTTGTTTCGTGAACTCATAAGCACAGCCACGTTGATGGGGCAAGAGATACGTCGGTCATTTCCATCGCCGTGAACTGATACTTCAATAATCAATCAACTGACGTTGGACAGCTAAGCATGAAGCGTGCCAAAGACGGCAGGTGGCGGGGATAACCCCAATGAGCTTGTCTTCTAATGGTTTATTGAAACGAGGGGATTCGAGAGAGAGCGGAATGAACTGACTGAAGTAAACAAACGATGACGGCTTGGGACAACAAAGTATTTCACCATCACCGATAATTTACGGCGCCACGCTGGTAACAGGGTAGAGCGCGGCAGGCCAGAGCCCCGAACTTTCACGGCGATGTTGGCGTAAGCTATCATCACAGAGCGGCGAAACATCTTGTGGAGGATTTGAAATGAGCAATAGCATTTTCGATCAATTGCGCGAAACGGCGCGCCGTACCGCGCAAGACCTGGACGAACGCTTCGACCTGAAAAATAAGGTCGAGCAGGGAATCAACACGGCGGGCGAAGTGGCGCGAAAGGCCGGCGCCACAATCAGCGAGGCGGCCGGCGCAGCCCGCGAACAGTTCGACAAATTTGATGACCAGCACAGTGTCAGAGAAAACCTGCGCGATACGGCGACCAGAGCTGAAGATACCGCGCGAGAAATCTTCGGCGCCGCTCAAAGTTACTATCGCCGAGCGGAGGAGGCTTACAGCCTTGGCGCGAGCGGCGCGCGGATCACTGAAGCCGCGCTCAGCGGTTTTGAAAAGGCTCGCGTCTGGATCAAGGAGAATCCGGGCAAAACCGCCGTGGTAACGTTTTCGATGATAGCCGGTGTGCGTATGGGATCGGCGTTGCCGAATCTAGGCGTGACGATTTTGGGCGCGGGCGCGGCCAACAACTGGTTCTTTCACAGCGCGCTGCCAATCGTCGGCGTTCGCAAGCTGACTGAAAAATACAACGATTACCTGAAAGAGCAGGAGAGGATGCTGGCGGAAGGCAAACTTGACGAGGCCGAACGTAGCCGCGTGGAATTCCAGCGCAACCTGACTAAATACGTCGGCGCGCCTTTGCTCGGAGCGTTCAGCGTCGCCGCGGGCGCATCGCTTATCGGCGCGGCTTTTTCAGGCGCAACCGTGACGGGCTTTCCGGTCAGTTTGATTCTCGGCGCCAACCCTTTGCTGAATGGAATCTGGTTTTTCGCCAACGGCGTGGTCTGCATCAGCGAAGGGTATAAATTCTTTATGATCGCGCTCGCCGACCAGGAAGAGGTCGAACGCGTGGTACGCGAGATCAAAGGGTTACTGCCAGCCTGATTCAGATGGAGAGACGGAGAGACAGAGGGAAGGAGCGATTGGCCCTCTATCTCTCCGTCTCTCCGTCTCTCCGTCCCTCTATCTCCAATCAGGGCGCGAGTCTGGAGATTCGCCATGCGCCGTCGCGCAAAGTATAGAGAATTCTGTCGTGCAAACGGCTCTCGCGCCCCTGCCAGAATTCGATTCTTTCCGGCTTTACGCGAAAACCGCCCCAGAATAGGGGGCAGGTGAGCGGTTGATCTTTAAACCGCGTCTCGGTCTCATCCACTTTCCGTTCAAGCTCTCCTCTGTCGGTGATCTCTTCGCTTTGTGGCGAGGCCCAAGCGCCTATCTGGCTGCCGCGAGGGCGGGTCTGAAAATATTCTTCAGACTCTTCAGGCGTCACTTTCCCGACAACGCCCTCAATCCTAACTTGCCGGTGAAGCGCATGCCAGTAAAACGTCAAGGCCACGCGCGGATTGCTCATCATCTCGCGGCTCTTGCGGCTTTCGTAATTTGTGAAGAAGACGAAACCGCGCTCATCACAGCCTTTCAGCAGTACGATACGCGCAGTCACGCGTCCGTCTGGCGTTGCGGTCGAAAGCGTCATGGCTTCAGCGTCGGGTTGCCCGGATCGCACAGCCTCATCGAACCATCTTTTAAATTGGATAATGGGGTCGCCGGCGACTTGGTTTTTATTGAAGGGTTGAGAAACGTATTCGTGGCGTATTTGCGCTATCTGTCGAGATATGTCTTCCATGCATGCTCCTGAGTGGACGGTCAGCGTCAGTGATTATAAGCCACTGCGGAAAGCAGGTTAATTTTCTCGCTCAAATTAAATGTATTGACCAGGTTTTAATGGTTAAGTAAACTGCGTGGGGTTCGCGGGTTTTCCTCCGAGTTTTATCATCAAACCTGCAATCCCCCCAAAAAAGAGTCTTACGATAACCCAAACAAAGCAATTTGTGCCCACCCGTATACTCTCTTCCGCTGCTTGTGCTTTGATCATCCACGACCCCAATGATTGAGAGCGGAGTCTCGGCTTGTTTGTTATCGGGAAGTAACAATTCAATGGGATGGAAATATGCTAAAAAAGTTCGGCCAAATACTCGCGCAGAAACGCAGAGAAGCTCATCTCTCGATCCCCGAGCTGTCGGTAATGTCCGGCGTAAACGAAGCTCGTCTCGAAGCCTGGGAACAGGGCGAAGGCGAGTCGCCAAATTTCGACATGTGTTACAAAATTGGAATGGCCATTTCATCGAGAAGCGGCCAGGGATTTGTGCTCCAGGATTTGTGGCAAGCCCTGAGAGCAGACAAAATAATGGGTGAGCGGTTAAGCGAGCTTTATTTCGTTAACTGAAGAAAAGCCGGCCGGGAGATAACGTCCTGGTAGCTCAAAAAACGAATGCGACGGTTCAAACTGGTTATCGGTGTTGAACCGCCGCTTTCGTTCGTCTACTGCAAAGTTATTCAGTAGCGATTGCCGCGTCCGCCGCGGTCACGGTTGAATCCACCGCCACGCCCGCCGCCAAATCCGCCACCACGTCCGCCGCCAAATCCGCCGCCACGCGGACCACGGTTTTCTCTCGGTCGAGCTTCGTTGACGGTAAGCTGACGCCCCTCGATTTCGCGGCCGTTGAGGGCCGCAATCGCGGCGTCGGCGGCTTCGCGCGAATCCATCTCGACAAAAGCAAACCCGCGTGAGCGGCCGGTGTCCCGGTCGGTCACCAAATTAGCTGATTCGACAACGCCGATTTGCCCAAACAGTTCTTCCAGGTCCTGCTCCGATACACTGAAGGGCAGATTACCAACATACAATCTAACTGACATAGGTTTTCCTCGGACTAAACGAAGCAGGCTGGCGGGCGGAAACGGTCTCCGGCTAACGCTATCGTCACTCAGCAAGCAAACAACCACGGGCAAACTGACAAGACAACTAGCAGTGCTGCTTCTGGGATTATCACTTCCTGCTCTCTAATCACCGACTGCGCAAGCCGAAAACTGCCTGACGGCGCATCACCGTTGATGCTAGTGAGTAGGCGCTGCTGGAAACCAATCCCGCTATGGAATTCAAAAGGCGCAAGTCCGAAA
>Ga0187894_10001649_pt1 | contig 28165 bp, 28 predicted proteins | sample GBC1701081metaG_FD_136650 | JGI IMG/M metagenome (GOLD analysis project Ga0187894, IMG submission 136650) | White microbial mat communities from a lava cave in the Kipuka Kanohina Cave System on the Island of Hawaii, USA - GBC170108-1 metaG ...
GCTCCACTTTGTCCATTTTTGATTTGGCTGTTGATTTCATTGGGTTTGGCCGGCCCGCCGCGGGCCGGCCAAACCCAATGAAATCAACAGCCAAATCAAAAATGGACAAAGTGGAGTACAGCGCTGTTTATGTGTTGCGCATCGCCTTCGCCATATTCACCGCCCCGATCACCGGCGGGTCAATCGGCGGCTCAATTTTGGTGAGCGGCGCGAAGCTCTGAATCTCCTCGCGCAACGGATCGAGGATCAACTCTCCCGCCTCGAAAACTCCACCGACATAGGCGACCTGGAACTCGTCGCGTTCCATCCTGAGTTGCTCGATGACGGCGATGGCGGCGACCGCCAGCTCTCTCGTGGCGTCTTTCAAAATCTCCCGCGCGACTTTGTCGCCTTCCCGCGCGGCTTTGACGGCGATCCTTGAAAGCTGAGCGATCTCGCGCATGGCCTTGTCCGGATCATCGTAAATCACGGGCGGCAATTCGGGCGGCGACGAGACTCCGAAATGGCGCAGGATCGGCTCCATCATGCTCGTCGGTTCGCCGCGATAATCGTAGGACATTACGACGGATTCGAGAGCGCGGCGGCCGATGTAGGATCCGCTGCCTTCGTCGCCCATCGTCGGCCCCCAGCCTCCGGCGCGAGCGAAACGTCCGCGCGAATTGATGCCGCACGCGATTGAGCCGGTTCCGGCGATGATCACGACCCCCGCTTTATTGCCGGTGGCGCCGGCCAGCGCCACCCGCGCGTCGGTTTCAAGCGCAATGTCGGAGATTGGCAAAGCCTCTTTCAAAGCGGTGAGCATCTGGCGATGGTGATCGGGATGGGAAACTCCGGCGAGACCGACGCACGCGGCGGCGATCTGCGACTGTTCAATCCCGGCCTGCTGACAAGCCTGCGCCACGGCTTGTCCGACGTGGATGATGGCGGCTTCCATCCCAACCCTGATGTGATTTGCGGCCTCAGCGCGCCCTTCGCCAACGACTTCGCCGCCAGCGTCAATAATGGCCGCGCGACAATTGGTTCCACCTCCATCGACACCCAACCAGAAATGCAATTTATCAATTGATTGCGTCACACTCAAAGTTATCCTTTAACTCCATACAGCTAACTCGCGCTATTTCAGGGTGATACTGCAAGCGTGCCCGAAAACTTTTGTCTTTACAAGAAGCGGTTAGGATCATACACTTGCGTTGTCAATAAGCACAATGAGACCTCATCTCCCCTTGCAAGTTCAATTTCGTCCGGGTTTTTGCAGGGCGAATGAAGCCTTGTCCCAGGCAAATAGAGGCCTGAAAAGAGGCCAACTGCGGGAGTGTATTATGGAAAAAAAGCTCAAATCGCGTGATTCGAACTTGAAGAGATCAGCCCCATCAACATTGGCCGCGGCGATCTTTCTGTGTGTGGCGTTTGAATCCACCACCGAGATTTTCGCCCAACCCCGGCTGGGCCGCCCTCCTACAAGACGTGAGCTGGAGGGCACACCGATACTGGCCGCCGGAACTTCCGTGATCCCGGATGGCACTATCTTGCTCATCGAAATGGACACGAGGCTCGATTCGGGCACGGCTCAGGTGAGCGACCGTTTCCTGGCGCGTATTGCGACCCCGGTGGTTGACGCGGGCGGACGGACGCTGCTGCAAGCAGGCACGATCGTCGAAGGTCATGTCGCGAGCGTCAAAAAAGCCAAGTGGGGGCACAGATCCGGAGAATTGGGATTGTCTTTCGATTACATCGAATTCGGAGACGGGAGAAGAATCCCGTTGCGCGGCACGTTGGTGAGCGGGAGCAATCCGATTGACGAGGAGGGTGATCTGAGGGCCAAGTCCGCGATCAAACGCGACGTTCTCGTCACGTCCGGCGGCGCCGTGGCAGGCGCGGGAGTAGGCATGATTACCGGGGGAAGCATACTGGCGGGCGGCGGAGTGGGCGCGGCAGCCGGGTTGACCGTTGTGCTGGTGATGAAAGGCAAGAACGTCGAGATTGACCCCGGTGAAAGATTCAATCTGCAACTGGTGCAGCCCGTGAGCCTCACCTCGACCAGTTATTCCGGGCAAAGAGTAGGGATAGGAGCAGGGAACAGATTAAGGGGAACGGGACAGACCGGAAGGCCTGTTCCCTTGCAGCGCCCACTCTTCAACGATCTCAATTCGGTCAAAACAGTCGCGGGGCCAGTCCCGGTTTACGACGTGCGCGCCGAACGTGATCGCGATGGTTTTCTGCGGGTTCAGATCAGGGCTGAGACCCCGACCAATGGCTGGCGCATTTACACTCACCACCAAACTCAACCAGGAGATACGCTGGACGTCAGGCTCAGGGGAGTTCCTTCGTCAGGGGCCGGGACAAGACAGGTATCGCGTCCATCCGCGTCGGAAATCTGCGTGGATGATCGCAACAGCGCAATCCGCCGCATAGTTGTTCGCGGATCGAATGGCGACAGGTACCTGACGATTGGCCAGGGAGCGACATCGGCGCAGCTAGACCCGTTCTCGCGTCCTTCTACACCGGACCGGCCAATCTATCAGCCTACTCCCCGGCCCAATCCGCAAACCGGCCGGCCCAGACCCGGCGCCGGCGCCGGTCCGTCTGACGGTTCCCCGGGTAATTTGGAGTTCCCGCCCTCAACCGGCAATCCCTCCGGATCAACGCCCAGGCCAACGTCTTCTCTTTCATCGCTGGCCACACAGGTCACCAATCAGATTGAAGTCCTGCGGTTAAATTACGCGGCGGCTATCGGGGTGTGGGTCAATCGCGATGGAACCATTGATCCATCGCTCGGGCGTACCCCGACGGCGGGCGAAAGGCAGTTGTTTGAAACTTTGGGCTACATGCAAAATTCCACCAGGGCTTTGGCCGCGCCTTCGCTTGCCGCGTTCAACAGACAACGCTCCGCACAGCAGTTGCAGAACGATAATCAAACCGCCCAGCAGATGTGGCAAAGAGTGCGATCCACCGGAGTCATCAGCCAGGACCTGGATCGTCAATGGCAGACTGTGCAAAACAACGTGCGCGCGTTGATTACCGCGGCTTCGCGTTGAGTGGATGGGAAATCGCGCCAGACGTAACCGATGATCGGCGGCGACCAAAACGAGGTCGTGGCCGCTGGCGCGCAAAGACGCAGCCAGTTCCAAGGCTGAACGATGGTACGTAGTTTATTCCTCCCGCATCGCCACCAGGGCGCGGCTGAATTCATTGTCTTCAGGATTGATGCCCTCGGCAATGAGCATTTGCTGGAGTTGTTCGGCGCCAATCGGCTGCCCACTGATGCCCATCGCGGCCATCGCCTCATCCCAGGCGCGCACAGTTTGCGCCCGTTGCGCCTCAGCTTCGCGGAGCAACCGGGCGCCGGCCTCGCGCAACTCTGCTTGCGCCGCCGGATCGTCAGACAGCAACACGGGCTGGCGCCGGGCCGCGGGCGGCGCCAGCGCCAAGGCGCGACGCAACCGTTGGGCTAAGCGTTCCAGCAACCATAATTGCTCCTGGTAGGACAAATGACCAATGAGTTCTTCGATCTGGCTCAACATTGGCGCATCCATACAACTCTTCCTTTCGCAAAATGATTTCGCGACCTTTTCACTATAACTTACCAGTCCAGGCAAATTCGTGTTTGTGTTTGGTTAAGGCGAGGACGAACAGCGGTAATGGCAACCACCGCTGTTCATCCGTAATATATGACGCGCCCGGCCCGACTCGAACGGGCGACCTACGGCTTCGAAGGCCGGCGCTCTATCCAACTGAGCTACGGGCGCATATTTTCAATTTCGGGCGCCGCTTTGGCGCTGCTGAATCAGGCGCGGAGTTTTTATCACATCCCCCATTCAAACGGCAACTGGAAGCTCCAAGGCGGAAGTTTTCGGCTAGCGGAAGACTACACCAATCCCGTAGTTTCTAAGCAGACTATTGGAGCCAGAGGACTCAGCCACCACCACATCACTAAAGCAACCGCCGCAAGGCCTCCCGTCGATTTGATTCCCAACTCGCCCAGCGGCGTTTTGGTGGCGCTGATTTCTAAACTGAGATCACCAACAAAAAAGAAAGCGAATAATCCGGCGAGCAAAGCGCAAGCGACGGCCAGCAGTCTCTGTTTGTATTCCGGCAGAGTGTCGGGCGCGAAAATAAACACCGCAATGAGCAATAGAAATAGCAACGACCCAAAGACCCAGGTTCCAATTGAGCGATGTTGTGATCTGGTGAGTGTCTTCCGTGGATTGTTAATTGGCTGTCTCCCCACAGGCTATCCTCCGATTTGATTGCGCCCGGAGTTTCCGGCCATGCGACGATCATTTGCTCAGCATGGTCAATCTTCGCTTGTCGTGCTGCGGCTCGCGAGAAAAGATGCGCTTGAACAATCCCTGGCTGCGCGGCTCCAGCATTCGTTTGAGCTTGTGAATCACCCTTCGCACGGCATCTTCGCCCGCGGCGATCATTTCAGCGGCCTTCGACAGGTCGTCGGGGCGGACTTGTTCGATCTGCGGGCGCACGACGATGTCGGCGTCGGCGTAAAGATACTGAACCGCGCTGCGCCCCATCACCGACAGCGCCTGCGACATAACGGTGAACAGGTGCGTGGGCGGCGGGATCGGCAGGTGCTGCGAATTGACATCAACCGCGATCACGACGTCCGCGCCCATCAACCGCGCGACCGAGGCTGGGATGTGGCCGACCAGCCCGCCATCCACCATCATCCTACCGTTGACCATCACCGGCGTGTAAAAGATCGGCATCGCGCAACTGGCCCGGATCGCCAGCGGCAGGCTGCCTTCGGTGAAGATCACCATCTTGCCCGTTTGAATATCGGTGGCGACCGCGCCGAACGGGATGCGGGCCTTTTCGAATTCGGTCACGGGAAAATGTTTGCGGACGTAATCTTCAGTGCGCTCGCTGTTGTAAAACCCCAGCTTCGAGATCGTCACGCGGCCGAGGTCGTTCCAGCTTATCGTCAGCGCCATCTGTTCGATCTGGTCGGGCGAAAGCCCCGCGGCGTAAGCGCCGCCGATCAGCGAGCCGACGCTCGTGCCGGCAATCAGGTCAACCGGGATGTTATGCTTCTCCAATTCGCGCAAAACGCCGACGTGCGCGCAGCCGCGAGCCATCCCGCCGCCGAGCGCGAGGCCGACCACTGGGCGTTTTTTATCGTTTCTTGCCATACGCGTCTCTCATTTTGAAATCTTTATGCATTGCTGGTATTGCAGCAGCGCATTTTAGCAGAAGGACGCGTCTCAGGACTCTCAAACAATTCTTCGCCGCAATTTTACCGGGATGCGATTAGAATGAAGCCAAAGCTTCGGGCGGCCCATTTGAAACTTGACCGCCCGTAATTCAGTAGGTAATACTGAGGCCGGTATTGACCGGGTTTTCAACGTCGCTGCTTTTCCCCACTCGAACGACAACGACGCGCGGTAAATTCGAAATTTTAGGAGGCGGGCGTGCATAACATTCCTCGCTATTGCTCACTGGATGGCTTTACCGAACTGAGCCGCTCGCTCGACGGCGTCGCTTTGCGAACGCTCGCGCCGTTCGACATGGTCTGCGCCCGCACACTAAATAACGACTATTTCATCTTCGTCATCGAGCCTGAAACCGGCAGAGCGCTGGTGCAGGGCGGGCGCTATTTCTCCGAGCCGATTGAAGCGACCGTCAGCGGATCGACTTTTGGCGGCTGCATGCTGAAGATGGGATTCCTGGGCGTCGGATTGCGCATGGAAATCTGCGCGGGCGGGCAGCGCATCATCACCTCGCCAGTCAAATCTCTCCGCATCGAACATTCCGAAAGCTAAATCTAACTCTTTCGTCTAACCAGCCATAACAAAACCAGAGCCGTCACGGCGCCTGAGGTGTCGGTCAAACTGTCTCGGATCGAACCCACGCGATGGCGCGTGAACGTCTGGCGCCATTCATCCAGCAACGCGTACAAGACCACGATCAGCAAAGAACCGACTGCCCACTTCCAACGCCATCGCGCGCCGGCGCCTGAACGGGAGGCGCGGAAGAGCAGCAACGCGAGGATCGCGTACTCTATGAAATGCCCGGCTTTGCGGATGTAAAAGTGAATCGAATCAAACAACTCCCGCGTGATTCCGGGATAGATGAGGCTGATCATCTTCCGGAGCAGCGAGCCGGTGTTGTCTCCTGAAAAAGTGTCGGTCGAAAAGTAGAAGATCGCCGACATCCAGACGATCGGCGGCGCCCAGTATTTCAAGATGTGGGCGCCGGCCGCTTGCGGCTTCGCCTCTTCAAGACCTTCGATCATTGCCTTGATTAAGCGATCCGTACTCTCTCTTCCGTTCTTCATCACCCAACCTATGAAATTGTCTCCCTGGCCCACAGCGCCGCGCCGATCAGTCCGGCGTTGTTGCCCAACTGGGCCTGGACGACCTCGACCTGAAGCGAATCAACCAGAAAGACGCGGGCGCGCATCGAGCGGCGGATCGGATCGAGGATCAACTCTCCCGCGGCAACGACGCCGCCACCGATCACGATTCGCCGCGGAGTAACGGCCGTGATCACGTTGGCAATGCCAGCGCCGATGACTTTGCCGGCGAATTCATAGATCTCACGAGCGGCCTCGTCGCCGCGTCTGGCCGCCTCGCAGATCAATTCGGGCGTGATGCGGTTGAGGTCGTTCTCGCACATTTCGGCGATGGTCGTGTTGCGCCCCTGCGCGACGGCCTTCATCCCCATCGCGGCGATCGCCGGGCCTGAAGCGTAGGCCTCGATGCAGCCGTAACTGCCGCAGCCGCATTTCGGCCCGTTCAGATCAACGCTGACGTGCCCCAATTCTCCCGCCGAGCCGTTGATCCCCAGATGCAGTTTGCCGTTGATGACCAGGCCGCCGCCGATCCCCGTGCCCAGCGTGTAACAGGCGGTGTCGGCGCCCCGCCCCGCGCCGAACTTCCATTCGCCCAGCGTCATCGAGCGCGCGTCGTTGAGTATCGCCACGGACAATCCGGTCAATCGCGTCAGTTGATCGCGCACCGGCACGTTGCGCCAGTTGCCCGGCAGGTTGGGCAGAAAAATAGTCATCCCGCGATCAAGATCGAGCGCGCCCGGAATGCCGATGCCGACGCCGCCGACATCGGCCTTCGACAACTTGCTGGCGATGATGATCTCCTCGGCCAGCACGGCCATTTGCGCGATGACGGCGTCGTGGCCTTCGCGCGCGCGCGTGGGCGTCGAACGCGTCGCCGCGATTTCGCCCGTCTCAGTGTTTACCAGCGCGGCTTTGATATTGGTTCCGCCCAGATCGATTCCGATAAAGAGTTTTTTGTCCGGCATATCTTTAATGCGAATCAACCGCCAAGACGCCAAGAACGCCAAGAAACAGACAGGGAGAAGGCCGCAAGAGAGAATGAAAAGCCAACTCTTTAAGACCCTCTTGGCGTTCTTGGCGTCTTGGCGGTTAACTTTCCAAGTCGTGTCTGATGTGAGTGCAGCGTTGCTTTTACCCAATCCGCCCCCAGATGGCAAGACGGAGGGACAGAGAGACGGAGAGATGAAGGGACAGTAAGGCCCATTGATACTCTTCTCTCTCTGTCCCTCCGTCCCTCTTCATTGACCCACTATCGATAAGATTTTTAAGCTTTGCGCGCTCGCCTAAATCGGGCGACCTCCTGTAGAATCTGCGCCATCCACTCAAAACGCAAGCAACGTTTAGAACTTAAGAGGCAAAGCGAGACACAACATGAATCTGACACTCCGCCTGCAACTCTCACTGATGATGTTCGTCCAATTCTTCATCTGGGGCGCGTGGTTCGTCACCGCGCCGAACTATCTAGGGACAATTGGCTTCAACAACAACGACATCAGTTGGACTTATGCGACAGGGCCGATCGCCGCGATGATCTCGCCCTTCTTCGTCGGGATGATCGCCGACCGCTTCTTCCCGGCGCAGCGCGTGCTGGGCGTGATGCATCTGCTCGGCGCAGCCACGATGTTCCTTGCCACGGTGATGATGAAAAGCCAGCCGGTCTCGGCCAACCTGATCAACCTGGCCATCTTCGTCAACCAACTGACGTATTTCCCCACGCTGGCGCTGACAAACACACTGGCGATGCGCAATGTCTCCGACCCGGAGAAGGAATTCCCGAGCATCCGCGCGCTTGGCACCATCGGATGGATTATCGCTGGACTGACGCTCAGTTGGCTGGGCTGGGGGACGAAAATCAACATGTTCCACTTGGCCGCCGCCGCGTCACTGGGTTTGGGTTTGTTCAGTTTCGCGCTGCCGCACACGCCACCGACCCAATCCGGCCCGGTCTCTGCGCGGCAGATACTCGGCCTGGACGCGTTGGTTCTGTTGAAAGATCGCTCTTACCTGATCTTCATGACGGCGTCTTTCCTGGTCTGCATCCCGCTTTCGTTTTATTACCAGATCACCAGCCGCGTGGTCGAGATGTTGGACTTCCAACGGGTGGCCGGCTTGGGTGACATCGCCGTCTGGCTCGGGTTTGGTGACGTCATCGGCTTTGTGATGGCGTTCGGCCAGATGGCGGAGATATTCTTCATGCTGGTGATGCCGTTCTTCTTCGCGCGGCTGGGTGTGAAGTGGATGCTGGCGGTTGGGATGCTGGCGTGGGTGGCGCGCTACGCGCTCTTCGCTTTCGGGGCGCCGGATGAAGTGCGGTGGATGATCCTCAGTGGCATCCTGCTGCACGGTATCTGCTACGATTTCTTCTTCGTCACCGGCCAGATTTACACCGACCAGGTCGCGCCCCGACAAATCCGCGCGCAGGCGCAGGGCCTGCTCCTGCTCTTCACGCTCGGGTTGGGCATGTTCATCGGCGCGAAAGTCGCCGGCTACGTGTTGACGCAGCACACAACTGCCGAATCGAGCGCGATGGCCTCGCTGATGGTGGCGAAGAGCTCCGAGTTAGATCAACTCAGGAGCCGTCTGGACGCAGCCAACCCGGCGGACCGCGCCGCGATGGAATCGCAGGTCCAGCGACTCGAAGCGGAAAAGACTCAGTTGCGGCAATCCGAGCTGAAGGCCGTCGAGTGGAAGCCGCTGTGGGCGAAGCCGGCGATCTTTGCGGCGGTGATCCTGGCGTTGTTCGTCCTGCTCTTCAAAAACAAAACGACGGTGGCTTCAGACAAAAAGGCCGAAGCCTACGCCGATTGATCTTCCTGTAATCTCCCTGGGATGCCCCATAAGTTGTTTTCAGTTACAATTACCCAGTCGGCTCCTACGCCGCTCGAATACATCGAGCGGCATAAAGAGCAGTTCCTGCGCGATTACGCCGAGATCGTCCGCGTCTCGGAAGAGCGGCGCGCCCATTACGACAAACTCTTCTGGGAACGCTCCCGCTTCACTCCCGACACGTCGATGGAAGAACGTGTCGCCGTCATGCGCCAGTTGCTTCGCGAACGGCGGAAAGCCGAAGTCGATAGCAATGAAAATCCGGCTTCTGGCCGATAGCAATGAAAATCAGGCTTCTGTTTGACCACGACATCGAGGGATTCGATGTCTTCCTGATTGCCGGATTGCGCGAAACCGGCTGGGATCAAATGAAGGGGCTGGCGGCGCGCGGTTTGATCAGGCCGGTCGCCGTCAGGCTCACTTTCGTCTTGCGAATGGAATCGCCTTCTTGATCGCCTTGAACAGCGCCGGGTCGTGTTCGTGCTGCTCGTGAAAAAGATCGAATTGCGCCTGCGTGACGGCGGCAAGCTGTTGGGCGAATGGTGTTGGCATAACGTTACAGCCTCCTTTTGGCTGTTGAAATTGGCTGAGGACGCTGTCGCATCGGGGCCTGCCCGCAGGTACTGCTGTTTAGTCTTTCGTTTTAGTAAGTAACTTCAGCAGGTCAACCCCAATGCCGAATCTATAAATGTCACGGTTGGCTTCGGTAGTAATCAGAGGCACATCCTTAGATGGTAAATCCGGTAGCGTCTTGGGAGGTTTCAGGATGACTGGGTCGATAACCTTCGGGTGGCCCATCTTGAGCATGGCTGTTCCGAAGAGATAGAGATACTTACCGTTGGGCATGGGGATCGGATAAAACCCCTCAATGCGCATAATGGGACCTATGAGCTTCCCTCTGGTTACCGCCGCATTTTGCCCGATGGTAACGTCGAAGATCGCGTCCGGCCTGTCTTCATCGTTGAAGTTGGTCCTGAAGCGAAAGCCTCCGTAATACTGCTTTAGAAGTTGGTCGCGATCCGGCGCAACAAAGGCCACCGTCTTACCTGCATGCTCATGCAGCCGCTTCGCCTGCGGATAGATGTCTGCAACATCCTTTGGAACGTCGAAGAAGGACAATGAATCGTTCGGCGAAATGGGCGTGATCGCGCCTCCAGCGAGGATCATGCTCACCGATACGTAATCACTCTCGTGGATGCGTAGTTCCGGACCAATCAAAAACTCCGTGGAGCGCGTAATCTCTTGCAAGTCGCCATTCGCAAGAGAGCTGAAGAAATTATCAGCGCCAGTCGGCGAGAACGCCTTGATCGGGAAGAGCGCGTCCTTACCTTCCGTATCTTTCCCGCCCGCTGGGCTGAGACTCTCTTTGGGCAAACTGGAGAATCTGACGTTGCCCCAAAGATGAAGAGGCCACCCTCCGCCCTTTTTGAACGAAAACAACGTCGGGCTATTGATGGATAGATCAAGGAAGGCCCGCTGCGAAAGGTTCACCGAGGCGCTTCCGACCTGCTCGAAGCCCAGAACGACGCGCAACTTTTTGTTCGGATCCGTGTCCGGATCCTTCGGTTTCGACTTTTCGTCGGTGGAATGGATTTCTTCCCTGAGCCGGGCGAGATTGGTTCCTGGCGGCGATTGCGCCCAGCCCGCGCCGGTAAAGCAGGCGACGAACACGAACGATGCGATGAGATGGCGTTTTCTTTTCGTCATAGTATCTCTCCTAATAACTTGGGCTGTAACCGAACAGCTTCTGGCGGACACACTTCGACCAGACATCTGCGCGGCCAGCGTTGGTCGAGAACGCGACAGCGGTCAGACGCGACTTCAAAACATTGTGTTCCTTGGTTCCATCTGCCTCGGTGGCTATTGGTTCTTAGCTCACCTAACTCCCGTCTTCTCCAATTCAAGCGTGATGTCTTCGCTTAGGGTCTCACTCAGAAACCCATCCCAGACGGCGTTAAAATCAGAGCCAGCATCAAGTGGAATGAGAGCGAACACCATGAATTTCACTTTTCCGTCTTCCGCGCTTTTCGTCCTGCCGCTGAAAATTTTTGTTTGCTCTCGCTGCGTCAAGTTAAAGCCCAGCTCCTTCAGCCAGAAACGTGTTTGTTTGACCGCTTCATTGAGTAACTCCCCCTCTCTGGCTGGGTTGTCAGTTTCGTAGCTCGAAAGGTGAAATCTATTGAATGGTGTCATGGCTTGTCTCCTTCTGGGTTGAGTACGGTGAGTCCTGTGTTGGAGCCCGCCTCATTTTTTGCGGCGCCGTATTGTCAGATGACCGCCTCTCGCGTAAGATGCAGCCGCTTTCACACCTGACAATACGGCTCCGAGTTCAAATCGCCTGTGATATCTATGGAACCAGGCGGATGATAGGCATCCGCGCTTTTATCTGAAATAGGTTTTGGATAAAAGCTGGCTAAAATCCGATAAACACTCAGTCAAAGCCGGTGAGAACTCGATGAAAAATCAGATTTACGAATTCGCTCCATTTCGGCTCGATCTCGGCGAGCGGCGATTGCTGCGCGCCGGCAAAGAGATCGGGTTGCAGCCCAGACTCTTCAAACTGCTGGCGGTATTGATCGAGCATCGCGGGCGAGCGCTCAGCAACGACGAGCTGATGGCGTTGGCGTATGAGAGGATCGTCGGCGACAACAACATCGTCGTCAACATCAGCCAACTGCGTAAAAAACTGGGCGACGGGGTGATCGAAACGATCGAGGGGCGGGGCTATCGTTTCGCGGTCGAAGTGAGGGTGATTGATCCCGCGCTTGCGCCCGACGAGGCGGAAGAACCTCCGCCGGCGGGCGGGGCGCTGCCGGTCAATTCGAGGTATTACATCGAGCGTGAGACCGACGAGGAGTTTTACCGGGCGCTGCGGCGTGGCGACAGTCTGGTGCTGATCAAAGGCGCGCGGCAGGTCGGCAAGACATCGTTGCTCGCGCGCGGTTTGCAGCGGGCGCGCCAGTCAGGCGCCGCCGTCGCGCTGACCGATCTGCAGAATCCGTCGAAAGCGGCCTTCGCCAGCTCGGAAAAGCTGTTGCTGGAATTGGGCGAGATGATCGCCGAGCAGTTGGGGTTGAAAACAAGCCCGCACGGTGGATGGAGCGATTTGCGCAGCGCCGGAATCAACTTTCAGCGTTACCTGCGTCACGAAGTGTTGGAAAAGATTTCCGGGTCGCTGGTCTGGGGGCTGGATGAAATTGACCGGCTCTTCGAGCACGACTATGCCGGCGAGATTTTCGCGCTGTTCCGCTCCTGGCATAACGCGCGGGCGCTCGAACCGGCGGGGCCGTGGAGACGGTTGACGCTGGCGATCGGATACGCGACTGAAGCCCATCTGTTCATCACCGACCTGAATCAATCGCCCTTCAACGTCGGATTGCGGCTCGCGCTCGCCGATTTCACGCCGGAGCAGATCGCCGATCTCAACCAGCGTTACGGCGCGCCGCTCAAGGGCAACGAAGAATTGGAGCGTATGTTCGCGCTGTTGGGCGGGCAGCCCTATCTGGCGCAACGCGCGTTGTACGAGATGGCTGTGCGCCGCGTCGCCTGGGAGACGATTGAAGCCGCCGCCGATCACGACGAAGGCGTCTTTGGCGATCATCTGCGACGGTTGCTGGCTTCGCTCTCCAACAACCCGCGGTTGTGCGACGCCGTACGCAGCGTGATCGAAGGCCGGCCGCGGATGACGATCCTGGATTTTTACCACCTGCGCAGCGCAGGCGTGTTGATCGGCGATTCAGTCGAAGACGCTCGGCTTCGGTGTCAACTTTATGCCCGATACCTGACAAAGCATTTGTAGCCAAAAGTTGCGGCGTTGTTCAGATCGCTGTGGCGACGCCCTGAAACCATGAAAAGTTCGTAGTACCGCCTTCAGGCGGAATGTCTCGGTGGCCACGCCCATTCCGCCTGAAGGCGGTACTACGAACTCTTCCGCCACGCCCATTCCGCCTGAAGGCGGCACTACGAACTCTTCCGCAGGAGGCCTGCAATGGACTTCTTCATCACCGGAGGCACGCTGCCGCCCGATGCGCCGTCTTACGTCGAACGGCAAGCCGACCTCGATCTCTATGAAAGCCTGTTGCAGGGCGAGTACTGCTACGTTTTGACCGCGCGGCAGATGGGCAAATCCAGCCTGATGGTGCGAACGGCGGAAAAGCTTCGCGCGGAGGGCATCGGCGTGCGGATCGCCGACCTGACATCGGTCGGGCAAAACCTGAGTGTCGAGCAGTGGTATGTCAGCCTGCTCGGCTGGATCGGGATGGGCCTGGGAGGTATCGAAGAGGAGATCGAAAAGTTCTGGCTGGCGCAGCCGCTCCTCAGCCCAGTTCAGAAGATGGTGCGGGCGCTGCGCGAGATCGTCCTGCCTCGATTCGACGGCCCGCTCGTCGTCTTCATTGACGAGGTGGATTACGTGAAGAGCCTGCCGTTCCCGCTGGACGAATTCTTCGCCGCCGTTCGCGAGTGCTACAACCTGCGGGCTGAAGACGCCCGAATGCGGCGGCTGACGTTCTGTCTGGTGGGCGTGGCGACGCCGTCCGATCTGATCCGCGACAAGCGCATGACGCCGTTCAACATCGGACGCCGTATCGAGCTGCACGATTTCACGGCGGCGGAAGCGGCGCCGCTCGCGCTCGGTTTGGGACGGGATGGCCGGCGCCTGCTCGATCGCGCGCTGCATTGGACGGGCGGTCATCCGTACCTGACGCAGCGGTTGTGCCGCGCCGTTGTTGAGGCCAATCCGCAACCGGAGGCGCGCGACCCGCAATTCGTGGATCGTTTGTGCGAAGCGATGTTTTTCACACGCCGCGCGCGCGAGTTGGACGACAACCTGCTCTTTGTCCGCGAGTGTCTGCTGCGTAACGACGCGGAACGAGTCGGGCTGTTGGATTTGTATGCGAGACTGGGAAAGCGGCGACCGGTGCTGGACGACGGCGCCAACCCGCTCCTCAGCGCGCTGCGGCTGTCGGGTATTGCGCGCGCGGACGGCGACCGGTTGCGGGTTCGCAACCGCATTTACGCGCGAGTCTTCGATGACCGGTGGGTCGAAAGCAATCTGCCGGGCGCTGAGGCGCAACAGCGGCGCGCCGCTTATCGGCGCGGTCTGTTGCGAGCGGCGCTCGTGAGCGCCGCGATCCTGTCGCTGGTCGGCGCGTTGGCCATCACAGCTTTCAGAAAAAGTCAGCAGGCGGCGAGCGAAGCCGAGAAGAGCCGCCGCGCGTCCTATTACGCGCAGATTCGCGTCGCCGAGCAGGAATGGACGGACGGAAACGTCAGCCGTGTCGAAGAGATACTCGCCTCGCTCGAGCCTGAATCGGGCCAAGACGATCTGCGCGGGTTCGAGTGGAGCCTCCTTCGCCAACTGGCGCGGCGCCATGCGCAATCCCTCAAGTTCGACCATAACGTGGTACAGGCGGCGTTCACGCCGGATGGCAAACAACTGATCACTTGCGAAGCGATCCGCGCCGTGAGCGATGGAAAGCCCAAATACCGTCTGAGGTTTTTCGATTGGGCGTCGGGAAAAGAGTTGAAATCGTTCGAGAGCATGTCGAGCAGCATGTTCAATCTCGCCGCTTTCTCAGCCAACCTGGATAAGGCGTTGGTCGAGAGCGAAAACAACACCGCCCGATTGCTCGATCTGCAAACCGGCGACACGCTGGCCGCGCTCGGCGGTCACGACGCCATGCTCTCCACGCTGGATTTGTCGCCCGATGGACGGCGCGCGGTGACGGCGGACCGGAGCGGAACGATCCGGTTTTGGGATCTCGCGGGCGCGCCGCGATGCGTGAAGCGGGCGCCCCAGCCGGGCATTGTCGGGCAGACTGTTTTTTCGCGCGACGGGAAACTCGTCGCCGTGACGATCGAGCCGAAGTTGATTACGTTGTGGGACGCGGCGACCGGGCGCAGGTTGTGGTCGGCGCCGAGCGCCGCCGGCAGTCTCGACGGCGTGGTCTTTTCGCCCGATGACGGAAAACTCCTGCTGGCCGCCAAGGATGGAATTGTGCAGACGCTCGATCTACGCGCAAAACAGGCCGTCGCCCGGCAAACCGGCCACGCAGGGCGCATCGCCAAACTGGCATTCTCCGCCGATGGCAAGCTGCTGGCGACCAGCGGCGAAGACCGCATCGTCAATCTTTGGCGCGCCAGCGATTGGCAATTGCTGGCGACGATCAAGGGCCACGGCGCGATTGTCAGCGCGTTGGTCTGGTCGCGTGACAATCAATGGATCGTCACTGGCGGCGACGACAGGCGGGTCAAAATCTGGAATGTGAACGAAGCAATCAGGTCGGATCGCGCGGACGGCGGTGTGCGCGTGGACCACTATCTGGCGACGGCCTTCACGGAAAATGGAGAGATGCTGGCGACCGGCGGCGATGACGATGGGAAACTGCGGCTTTTGAACGCATCCGCCGGAAGAGAACTGGCGACGTTGCAGGAAGCGGGCAGGAAATCATTGTTCGCCGTCTTTTCGCGTGATGCGCGCCTGATCGCCGCGGGCGGAGAGGACAACACTATCGCCATCTGGGATGTCAGCGCCGCCAGGAAAACCGCCGTGATTGGAGGGAAGAACAAGAGCGACCTCATCCTCTCGGCGGACTTTTCGCCGGACGGAAAACAGTTGGCTTTCCGATACGATGGCAGAAGCTTGAGCCTCTGTGACACGATGACCGGACGCGAAACGCTGAGGCTGACCACACCGGGCGCGGGCGGGACGGAAATATCGCAACCGGTCGCGTTTTCACCGAGCGGTAAATTCCTGGCCGCCGCAGGCAGCGATGGCAGCGTCGTGGTGTGGCGTCCCGGCGCGACGGCGCCGCCCGCCATTTTCCGAGGCCACACCGATCGCGTCAGGGCAATCGCCTTCTCGCCTGACGAAACACGGCTGGCGACCGGCGGGCGGGACAATCAGGTTCGATTGTGGGATGTGGGGGAGCGGCGCGAACTGGCGGTGTTCGGACAAACCGATTATGTGCAGCGCATCGCGTTTTCGCCGGATGGCAAACGGCTGATTACGGGAGGCCACGACGGCAACGTGAAAATCTGGGACGCCGCGACCGGGCAACAACTGCTGACCTTGTGCAAATACAAGGATGAGGTGACCTCCATCACGTTTTCGCCGGATGGCAACCGCTTGGCGACCTGCGGGTACGATGGCGTGGCGCGACTTTGGCGAATCAGCAAATAATGACAAATATCAACTGGCAAATGGCAAATGGAATTCACCCCAAACTTTTGCCTTAACGCTTACGCCTCAATTCCCTTCTCGCGCCTTGCGTCCCACTTCATATACCTGCTCTTGCGATACGATTCGACGGCCAGCCGAACGGCCACGACACCGTAATAGCCGGTCATCACGTCGCACTTCAAAGCTTCGCCGTTGCGGATGGCGTTCTGCAGGTTGCGGTGGTGCAGCGTGATGTCTTCGCCGCCGGTCTTCTTGTGAACGATCGGCGGTTTGTCGTCTTCCTTGTTGAAACGCTCTTGTGGGCGGATGACGAAGCCCTCCCGATTGAATTCGAGCGTGGCCTCGTGGCCGCGCAATACGTGCGGGATGGGAGTGTCGTTGGCCATCGAGGAGAGCACGACGACCGAGAGGCCGTCCGGGTAATCGAGCATCATGTTGAACGTGTCGGGGATCTCCGCCGCGCTGTTACGGAATTCCCATTTGCCGCCGACGGCGACGACGCGCTCGGGGAATTTCAGGTCGAGCGCGCGGATGACGCGCGTGACGCGATGGACGAACAAATCGGTCGCAATGCCGCCCGAATAGTCCCAGTAACGCCGCCAGTGCAGGAACCGGTCGAGATCGAACGGGCGCTTCGGCGCGGGGCCCAGAAACGCGTTCCAGTCCAGGTTCTCGCCCGGCCGGACATCTTTGTCCGGCTCCTCGCTCACCCAGAAATCGCGTTTGTGATTGCGCGAGTAATCAATCTGCGCCTGGACGACACGACCGAGCTTGCCCTCTTTGACATATTTCTGCGCCGTCTCGTAAGAGTCGTCGCACATTCCCTGCACGCCGACCTGCATTTTGACTTTGGTCAGCTGAATCTTCCTGACGACCTTTTTGGCCTCGTCAATTGACCACGTCATCGGCTTCTCACAGTAAATGTGCTTGCCTGCGTCGGCTGCGTCGAGCGTCATCCGGGCGTGCCAATGTTCGGGCGTGACGATGGTGACGTAATCAATATCTTTCTGGTCGAGTATCGCGTGGTAATCTTTGATCGGTTTTGCGCCGGTCGCCGTGGCCGCCTGGTCGAGACGCTTCTGATATACATCACAGACCGCGACGATTTCGACGTTGTCCGTTTCCTTCATCTTCATCAGGGAAGGAATATGCGCTCCCTGCGCCAACCCGCCGCAACCAATGATGCCAACGCGCAAGCGGTTGTTTGCGCCGAGAACTCTGTTCGCGCTCGCGGTGGTCGCGACGATTGAAGCCGCCGAAGCCGACACGAACGCGCGACGACTGATCTTGTTGTTTTCCGGCATTGCGGTTTGAATAAACTCCTAAAAGGGTTTGAAAGAGTTGATGTAAAAGCGAGCGCAGTCTAGCATCAGGTTTCAGAAATTGCTATTTCCGGCTGCGCTTTCTCGTCATTCGCATTGATAGCGGCTTCGAGAGAAAATAAACACGAAGGACAAAAGCGGTAATCATGACTTTCAGCTTTACAACAGCGGGCGAATCGCACGGGCGCGCGCTGGTCGCAACAATCGAAGGCTTGCCCGCCGGCCTGGCGATTGATCAGGATTTTATCAACCACGAACTCTGGCGGCGGCAGCAGGGTTATGGGCGCGGCGGGCGAATGAAAATCGAGGTTGACACGTTGCAAATTCTGACCGGCGTGCGGCACGGCGAGACGTTCGGATCGCCAGTGGCGATCATGGTCGAAAACCGAGATTTCAAAAACTGGCTTGAAGTGATGGCGGCGGAAAAGCCCGCTCAGCCGCTCGAACGTGACCGCAAGGTGATTCGGCCACGTCCGGGGCACGCCGATCTCGTGGGCGGAATGAAATACGACCGGCGCGACCTGCGCGATATCCTGGAACGCGCGAGCGCGCGCGAAACCACGATGCGCGTCGCGGTCGGAGCTTTCGCGAAATTGTTATTACGCGAATTCGGCGTCGAGATCGCCAGCCACGTCATCCGCCTCGGCGAGATTTCGGTTGAAGATCAGGAAGTCGGATGGGAACGGATCGAGGCGATTTACGACGACGTGGTGTTGCGCTGCGCCGACAAGACCGCCGAACAGAAAATGATCGAACGCATTGACTGCGCTGGGACGGAAGAAGGCGATACGCTCGGCGGAATCTTTGAAGTAGTGGCGAAAGGATGCGCGCCGGGCCTGGGATCGCACACAAGCTGGGCCGCGAAGATCGACGGCCAGTTGGCGCAGGCGGTGATGTCGATTCACGCGGTCAAGGCGGTCGAGATCGGCGAAGGCGTCTCGAACGCGTCGAAACCCGGCTCTCAGGTTCACGACGAGATCGTCTATAATCCGGATTCGCACGCATTCGGCAGGACCACGAACCGCGCGGGCGGACTGGAAGGCGGGATGACCAACGGCGAAGAGTTGCGCGTGAGAGGGTATTTGAAGCCGATTGCGACGCTGCGAAAAAGGCTGCGCAGCGTCAACATCGAAACCAAGGAGCCGATGGACTCCGACTTCGAGCGTTCTGATGTGACGGCGGTTCCGGCTGCCGGCGTGATCGGTGAAGCCATGGTGGCGATTACTCTCGCGCGAGCGATGCGCGAAAAGTTCGGCGGCGATTCAATCCGGGAGATGAAACGGAACTTTGAGGGGTACCAAAAACAGATCCGGGAGTATTGACATGGGATTGCCAAAGCCAAATGAATACTGGACGGTTGAGGAATATCTGGAGTTTGAAAAGACCAGCCCCATCCGGCACGAGTACGTTGACGGAGAGCTTTATGCAATGGCTGGCGAGTCGAAGAATCACAATCGGATCGCAGGCCGTATATACTCCATTCTTGACCAACACCTCGCCGGCAGCCGATGCGAGGCGTTCATCGAGAACGTAAAGGTGAGGGTCAGACCCTCACTCTATTATTATCCCGATGTGGTGGTCACTTGTGAGCCTGAGGCTGTGGTTGAAGACGGCGACGATTACGTTATTGACGATCCCGTCCTGATCGTCGAGGTCTTATCCAAAAGCACGGCGCGGACCGATCGAACTGAAAAATTGCGCGAGTATCAGAACCTGCCGAATCTGCGGGAGTACCTGATCGTCTCGCAATACCACCTACAGGCTGAAGTCTATCGGCGCCAGAACGCGGGAGAAGATTGGACGAAGCAGATTTATGGTGATTTGCAATCCGAGATTCATTTTGATTCAATCGGGTTGAAGGTCAGCCTGGCGGACATTTACAAGCGAGTCAGGTTTTCCGAAAACGTTCCGGAGATGGAAAGAGAAGAGAGATGATTCTACCAATCGTCAAATACGGCGACCCCGTGCTGCAAAAGGAAGGCGAAGAGGTCAACAACATTGACGGCGCAATGGCCGAATTCATCGGGAACATGTTCGCGACGATGTATGAGGCCAAAGGCTGCGGCTTGGCCGCGCCTCAGGTCGCGCTGTCGAAGAAGCTCTTCGTGATGGATGTCAGCGGGGGCAAAGAGACCAAAGACCGCATCGTCTGCATCAATCCCCAAATCATCGAGACCAAAGGCAAAGTTATTACTGAGGAAGGCTGCCTGAGTTTTCCCGGGATCTATTTTGAAGTCGAACGCCCGGAGATCGTCACCGTCTCGGCGATTGACCTTGACGGCAAGGAATTCACCTTCGAGGTTAATGGGCTGGCGGCGCGTTGCGTGCTGCACGAAACCGACCATATCAATGGCAAGATCTTTATCGAATACCTCAGTCCGCTCAAACGCGACCTGATTAAACGCAAGATCAAAAAGAAGATCAAACTCGGCGAGTGGCAGTAGCCGGGACCGAACCAAAGCTCGCAAGACCAGACAAAAAAAATAGAGGACAGAAAAACAAAGACCTTCCAGGCCTGGTCTTTATTTTTCTGTCCCCTATTTTTCTGTCTGGTCTTCTTCCCTTACCTGCGGCCCCCATTTATGAAAATGCGTTCTGACATCAGGTCTGCGGAAAGAATTTTTACGTTTCAGCGACAAATCATTCTGTTTCATACTTGACACACGCCTAAGAAATGACTACACTGCGCCCGCGTTTCAGTTACGCATCGAGAAAAGGCATCAAGAGAAGGAGGGAGGGCCAACTATGTCATTCAACAAGATCACAATCGTCGGGTATCTGGGCCGCGACCCGGAATTGCGTTATACGCCGCAGGGGACGGCTCTTTGCAAGATGTCCATCGCCACAACCGAAAAGCGCAAGAACGTCGCGGGCGAAATGGAAGAACACACAACCTGGTTCCGCGTGACAGCCTGGGGGCGGCAGGCGGAGTTGGCCAACGAATACCTGGCCAAAGGCCGTCAGGTTTACATCGAAGGCCGTTTGCGTCTGGAAGAGTACACGGACCGGGAAGGTCAGAAACGTTTCAGCGCCGAAGTCTCCGCAACCGAGATTCAGTTCCTGGGTCATCGAGCCGAAGTAACCAACACCAATGCCCCGGGAGAACTCGCGAGCGCGGATCAGTCGCCAGCCGTCGCATCCAACAATTCAAACAATCCAAAAAAAACTTCTAAAAGCAGACGCGGCTCACGGGAAGAGCTTGTGAGCATAGAGGAAGATGAAATTCCATTCTGAGGAGGCGCATATGCAAATCGCCTGCAAAAGATATGACTGCCAGAAAGCAGTGGAGGTCTGTTACTGGTCCTGCAAATTCCGCAAAACCTGTAAGGACTGGGAAGGCGCGCTGGTCGAAACGCCGGGCGTTGACGCGATCCGCGAAAGGCTCGAAGCGTCGGCGAAGAAATCCGGACGCGCTTTCGATCCACAATTGTTGATCGTTCCGATCCGAAAAAAAAAAGCAGCCTGATAGCGTTTCCATTTGGCCGGTTGCTCCTTTAGAATCCCGCGCACATTCACGGATTGCGACGGAGACTCGTTCGGGAATTCAGCGCGAGCCGCCCCACATTCCACCATCTCAAAACCATTCAAGGGGGATCAAAGGAACAATGTCAAACCTTATGGCTGTAGAACCAATCGAACCGGACCTGACAGCGCAGGAGCAGGAAACACCCGCTTCTGCATCCGAGAAAACGGCCACTTCAAAGGCCAAACCTCGCGGCGCGAAGCCCAAACCGGTCAGTAAACCGGCAACCAATAATGGGCCGATTTACCTGCTGCTTTTTTCAAACGGGAAGTACAAAGAGTTGCGCGAATCGGAATTGAACACCGAAGCCGCCAGCGTGTTGAAAGACCAAACGATGCGGCTGGTCAAAGGACAATTCCTGGTTCCACAGATCAGTTTCAAAGTTGCTGACGAAGAATAGGCTGAACAACACTCTCCTACTTAAAAGGCCGGAAAGGCGAGCTTCTTGCTCAATCTTCCGGCCTGATTTTTTCTATCTGGTGTTCGCTCTCTTTCCAGTTCCGCCGCTTGACTGGCTCGAATGCCTGCGCCTAAAGTTGCCTGGAAAGCAAACGAGATTTTAGATTCCGATTGGTTTATTGATCGCCATGCGAACAAACATTTTCTTGAATGCTATAGTTGTTGACCGAGAGGACAATCAATCAGAGTTTCGTCGACTCAAATCAGAAGAGCTGGAAGAATGGTTGGAGCAATACGGCTTAGGCGAGCTTTGGGAGAAGAACGTCATCGGCGGGAGGCCCTGAAAATGAGTAAGGTTCTCATTTTGCCACGATCGTGTAAGCCACATTGAAACGGCTTTCGCCAACGACATCGGGCGGAAGAAGTTTCTGCCTTACCTCTCCCTTCACGAATTCGAGGCGTTGCTGTTCGTTTCTCCGAATCACATAGACGCGCACTTCCCGAGCCAAAATGGGCTACAGCAGTTGGCGCAAATCAAAGCGCAGTTCCTATCTCCTGAAGAAATAAACGATAATGCCGATACCGCTCCGTCAAGGCGCCTGCGAAAAATTTATCCCGAATATCAAAAGCGAGTTGACGGTCCCACAATTGCGGGGAAAATAGGTTTGGAGACGATTCGCAATGAATGCGGGCGCTTCAATGAATGGCTAATCAAACTGGAGAGTTTGAGAGGCGATCCAATCTGAGCTATGAAACTGATTTTTATGGGGACGCCTGAGTTCGCCGTCCCCTCGTTACGCAAACTTATCGAGGCCGGGCACGAAATCATCGCTGTCTTCACGCAGCCCGACCGCCCCGTCGGACGCAAACAGGTCATCACGCCGCCGCCCGTCAAAGTCTTCGCCGCCGAACTCGGCCTGACGATCCACCAACCGACAAAGATCAAAACCGCCGAGGCGCGCCAGCAGTTCGAGCCTCTGTTCAAACAGGCCGATGCGGGCGTCGTTGCGGCTTACGGGAGGATACTGCCCGACTGGATGTTGAGCGCGCCTCATCACGGGTGCGTCAACGTCCATTCTTCGCTGCTGCCGAAATACCGCGGCGCGGCGCCGATCAATTGGGCCATCGCGCGAGGCGAACGCGAAACCGGCGTGACGATTATGCGGATGGACGCCGGGCTGGACACGGGCGCGATTCTCCTACGAGGCGCGACTGCGATCGGCGATGAAGAGACCGCCTTGGAATTGACGCCGCGCCTCGCCGGATTGGGAGCGGAGTTATTGGTCGAGACTTTGAGCAAGCTCGAGCGCGGCGAAATCAAGCCGCAGCCGCAAAACGACGCCGAAGCCACTCTCGCCCCGATCCTCAAACGTGAAGACGGAGAGGTAGATTGGACCATGGCAGCCGGGGAGATTTTCAACCGGCTGCGCGGATTCACTCCCTTCCCCGGCTGCTATACTTTCTTCAATGGCCATCGGCTGGAGATCGTCAAAGCGCGCGCTGAAGCCGCCGCAGCGGGCGCGGATAAATTTGGCCCCGGCGCGGTTTGCGAGGTGACGAAAGAGAGTTTCGTTGTGGCCTGCGGCGGAGGCGCAGGTCTGCGGATCGTCGAAGTTCAGCCCGAAGGTAAACGGGCGATGGCGGCGCGCGATTTTTTGAATGGGGCGAGGCTGCAAGTGGGCGCGGAGCTTGGCGGGTGAAACCGGGATTTGAGATTTGAAGTTCGAGAAGATCAATGTGACGCCGTCGCGGATTGCGGCATTCGACGTGTTGTGGCGCGTGGTGACTGAAGACGCTTTTGCGGGCGCACTGCTCGCGTCGCCGCGCTACGACCACCTTTCGCGCGAAGACCGCGCGCTGGCGCAGGAACTCAGCCTCGGCGTCTTGCGATGGCAGATTCATCTCGATTTTTTCATAGAGCGTTACGCGCGGCGTAAGCTCGATAGGCTCGATCCGGAAGTCGTCGTCGCGCTGCGGCTCGGCCTCTACCAACTCAAATTCCTTTCGCGCATCCCGCCTCACGCCGCGATCAACGAATCGGTCAACCTTGTCAAACAACGCGGCAAAAAGAGCGCGGCCGCGTTCGTCAACGCCACGCTGCGCGCAGCCCAGCGCGAAGAGGGCTTCGATCTCAATCAGGCGATCAAAAATCCGCTGGACAGATTGAGCCTTGAAACCGCGCACCCGTCGTGGCTGCTGGAACGCTGGGTCAAACGTTTTGGCGAGGAAGAAGCGCGCGCGATGGCGCAGGCCAACAACGCCACGCCGCGCGCCGCATTCCGTTTCAACACGCTCCGCGCCGAGGAGGCTCGAACCCGCGGCTGGCTTGCCGAACACAACGTCGCGATCCGCGATTCCGATCTGGCGCCGCGCGCGGCCATCATCGAAAACGGCTTTCTCTCCCCACAATCCGAACCCGTGCGCGAAGGCTGGATTTACCTCCAAGACGAGGCGTCGCAACTGGTAGCGCATCTTGCGGCGATCCAATCCAACAATCTTAAACCTCAAATCTCAAATTTGAGATCGTTGGACTTGTGCGCGGCGCCAGGCGGCAAAACAACTCTGCTCGCTTCCCTGCTCCCCGCCAATGCCCTGATCGTCGCGGGAGATTTGCGCCTTCATCGCCTTCGCACGATGAAAGAACTGAACGAACGACTCGGCGTTGATAAAATCCATCTCGTCCAGTTCGACGCCGCGCGCGATCTGCCGTTCGATCAAAAGGAGGGCTTCGACATTGTGTTGCTCGACGCGCCTTGCAGCGGCCTCGGCACGCTCGGGCGTCATCCCGAAATCAAATTGCGAATGAGCGAAGACCGGATCGGGCAGCTCGCGGAATTGCAAAAGCAATTGATCACCAACGCCGCGCGTCGCCTGTGCGTTGGTGGACTGCTCACCTATTCCGTCTGTTCGACAGAGCCGGAAGAGGGTGAAGAGGTCATCGCATGGTTCCGTCAAAACAATCCCGAATTCCGCGATATGACGCGCGAGCGCCTTGTTGAAATCGGCCTCGATCCCACCCGGCTATTGACACCGTCGTTCGGCGCTCGTACATTCACGCGCCGTCACGGATCGGAAAGCTTTTTCTTTTGCGTCCTATGGAAAAGGAGATGAACTACACGCCAAAACCAGGTCTGAACGTCCCGGTCATCACGGTTTTGGATGACTCCGGCAAAGTAATCGAGAGCGAACAACGCCGTGTCTTCCGCCACGTCGTGCAAAACGGCTCCGGCGCAGACGTAATCTTCGGCGTGGGCACAACCGGCGAATGGAACCGTATCGCCAACACCGAGCGCCAGCGCATCATGGAGATTGAGGTTGGCGAAGTCCGTCGCATCAACGCCGAACTCAATCCTCGCAATCCGCAATCCGCAATCCGCAATCCGCAATCGGTTGAGGCTTGGGTTGGCGTTAATGGCGCGACGCGCGCTGAAATTCTGGCGAACCTGGACGCCGCTATCCAACTCGGCGCGGATGCGGCGGTCATTGCGCCGCTCGCGATCGAAGACCTTGCCGAACGGGAGATCGTCCACTTCTTCCAACGAGACATCACCGATCTGCTCGAAGCCTCAAAGAGCGAGACGCCGATCCTGCTATACGACAACGCGGACATCACAGCCCCCGGTCAGCCGCCGCATATCCGCACACACATCGTCAAACATCTGAGCCGGCTGCCCTGGCTGCGCGGCATTAAAGTCTCGGCGCCACGCCGCGTGATCGGTAACTACATGAAAGCCGCGCTGCATTACAAACAGCCGGGCGAGTTCGGAATATACATCGGCAATGCGATGCTGATTTTTGAAATGTATCGTCCGAGTCATGGCCTGATCGGGCGATTGCGCGAAGGATGGCGCGATCATCTGCTCCACGACGCGCTACCGATCGGCGTGGTCTCCGGCCCGGCCAACTGCATGCCGCGTGAATGGCAGAAAGCCTGGCGCGTCTGCTGGGCCGGCGATGATGAATTGACGGATGTCTACCAGGATCTGTGTTCGCGCTTCGAGGAGATTTGCGGATTCGATGAAAACGGGCGGCGCGTGAAAAAGACCATCGCGTGCGTGAAATACGCGCTGGAGCTTGACGGCGTGATCTCAAGCGCGGCGGTCAGAGCCGGGACAAAGGCGCTCGTGGATGAGCAGAAGAAAAGTTTCAGCGATAACTATCACGCTCTGCGCCATTACGCGCGGAAGAGGATTGACATGATCTGGCAAACGGCTGTTAATCAGGGGTGATTCTCTCGACGACTCAAACCGCGCCTACAGTTCGCTCTTCACCAGCTCCAAAAACGATTTCGCCGCGTGCGACAAGGAAGACTCGCGCCGGTAAACCAGACGCAAAACCTTCTCGATCTTCATCCCCTTCACGGGGACCTCGACCAGCTTGCCCGATTCGATCTCATCCTGAACCGCAAGCTTCGGCAAAATCGCTATGCCGACATTCCGCATCACGAAGTCCTTGATCGTTTCGAGCGTGGCCAGTTCGATGCAGATGTTGAGCGTTGTGCGATGGCGCCCGAACAGATCGAAGATGCGCGCTCGCGAAGGCGTCTTAACGTTGTGCGCGACGAACTGCTCCTCGCCCAGTTCCTTCACCGTCACCTGTTTGCGCCCGGCCAGTCTGTGTTTCGGCGGAACTACCAGCGCCAGCTCGTCGCGATGAACTTCGATTGATTGAAGCGCCGGGTTCATCGGGTCGTAGGAGAGAAATCCGAAATCGAGGTTGCGCTCCACAACTTCGAGCGGGATTTTTTCAGAGACGTTGCGGAAGACTTCAATTTTGATCTGCGGGTGGCGTTTGCGGTATTCGAGCAGCAACGACGGCAGCACGTAAAGTGACGTGCTCTCGTTTGCGCCGATGGTCAACCGGCCACGGAACATCCCGCGCAACTCGCTGATGGAATCTCTGGCTTCGTCGCGCAGGTTGAGCATCTTTTGCGCGTACGAGTAGAGAATCTTTCCGGCTTCCGTCATGGTTCCCGATTTGCTGCTGCGGTCGAACAAGGTCTCGCCCAGCTCTTCTTCCAGGCGTTTGATCGCGATGCTCAAAGCGGGTTGCGTGCGCAGCATCTTTTCGGCCGCGCGGGAAAAGCTCTTCTCCTCGGCTATGCACAGAAAAATCTCCAATTGCGATAAGTCCAATTCAATCTCCTCCGAAAAGTGTTTGGAGTTCCGCCTTCAGGCGGTGAGTTTGGATTGCAGACCGCCTGAAGGCGGAACTCCAAACTACTCCCTATAAATATTGCTTATTAAAACGTAAATATTATAAACTTTGCAAGCCCTGTGAACTGGGCTATGATGCGTGAACCTGAGAATAGAAGTCCATACTTCACATTGTCCTTTTAGCTTTCCCGACCAATTTTCGAGAGTCTTTATTAAGGAAGGAGAGAGACGGATGAGCGAGCGAGTAGCTATTTTCGACACGACGTTGCGCGACGGCGAGCAGTCGCCGGGGTGCAGCATGAACCTGGAAGAGAAACTGAGGATGGCGCGGCAGCTCGACGCGCTCGGTGTAGACATTATCGAGGCCGGATTCCCCATCGCTTCCGACGACGACTTCGCGGCGGTGCGCGAAGTGGCGAAGAACTGCCGCCGCCCTATAATCGCGGCGCTGTGTCGAACCACTCCCGAAGACATCGAGCGCGCCTGGGAAGCGCTCTCATACGCCGCGCGCCCGCGCATTCACACTTTCGTCGCTACCTCGGATATTCACCTGCAATACAAATTGCAAAAGAGCCGCGAAGAGGTTCTGGAGATGTCCTGCAAGGCCGTGCGTTTGGCGAAGAGTTTTACTGACGACGTCGAGTTCTCCGCCGAAGACGCGACGCGCAGCGATCTCGATTATCTCTGCCAGATCATCGCGGCGGTGATTGACGAAGGCGCGGCGGTCGTCAACATTCCGGACACGGTTGGTTACACGATCCCTTCCGAATACACCCACATCATTCAAACGCTCAAAACCCGCGTGCCCAACATTAACCGCGCGACGATCAGCGTCCATTGCCACAACGATCTGGGCTTGGCCGTCGCCAATTCGTTAGCCGCAGTCGCCGCCGGAGCGCGCCAGATCGAATGCGCCATCAACGGCATAGGCGAACGCGCCGGCAACGCGTCGCTCGAAGAGATCGTGATGGCCCTGCGCGTGCGCAAAGACCTGATGCCGTATGAAAACGGCGTGACGACCGAAGAGATTTTCCGTTCGAGCCAGACGCTGTCGAACATCACGGGCGTTCACGTTCAACCCAACAAGGCCATCGTCGGCAAAAACGCGTTCGCGCACGAAGCGGGCATTCATCAACACGGAGTGCTGAAAAACCGCATCACCTACGAGATCATGACGCCTGAATCGGTGGGCGTGAAGACCAACAGCATCGTGCTCGGTAAACATTCGGGCCGCCATGCGCTGAACAAGAAGTATGAAGAGATGGGCTACACGCTTTCACGCCCCGAACTCGACAAGGCTTACAAGCTCTTCACCAAGCTTGCCGACCAGAAGAAAGAGATTTTTGAAGAAGACCTGATGGCGATCATGCAGGACGGCATCGCGCAGATTCCCGAACGATTCAAACTGCGCGCCGTTCAGGCCACGGCGGGCACTTCGACGATGGCGAC
>Ga0187894_10001650_pt1 | contig 28149 bp, 30 predicted proteins | sample GBC1701081metaG_FD_136650 | JGI IMG/M metagenome (GOLD analysis project Ga0187894, IMG submission 136650) | White microbial mat communities from a lava cave in the Kipuka Kanohina Cave System on the Island of Hawaii, USA - GBC170108-1 metaG ...
GTGTGTATCCTCGCCCAGGAAGCCGGGCTCGATCTCCAGGATGCTGTCGAGCGAGAAGCCCTGAATGTCCAGGATCTCGCCGATGGGCGTCTCGCCGAAATGCACCTCCGCCACCGGCGCGCGAGGATTGATGCGCGCCAGGCGCTGGCGCAGCCGCTGGTGCTCGGCCGCGTCCACCAGGTCGACCTTGCTGAGCAGGATCCGGTCGGCGAACCCCACCTGCTCCAGCGCCTCGTGCGAGCCGTCGAGCTGCTGCTGGGCGTGCGCCGCGTCGACCACCGTCACGATCGCATCGAGCCGGTAGCCGGCCGCGACGTCCTCGTCGATGAAGAAGGTCTGTGCCACCGGCGCCGGATCGGCCAGCCCCGTGGTTTCGATGATGACGCGGCTGAAGGCGTCGGGCTGGCGCTGGCGCCGCTCGCGCAGCTGTCCGAGGATGCGCACCAGGTCGCCGCGCACGGTGCAGCAGATGCAGCCGTTGTTCATCTCGACGATCTGCTCGTCGCCGCTGCTCAGCAGCAGCTCGTTGTCGACGCCCGCCTCGCCGAACTCGTTCTCGATCACCGCGATGCGCTCGCCGTGCCGCTCCCGCAGGATGCGGTTGAGCAGGGTGGTCTTGCCCGCGCCGAGGAAGCCGGTGAGGATCGTCACCGGCACTTTCGAGTCAGGCATGGGCGCGATCATGACGTCATCACATGCATGGTGCCGACGGCACCGATGGCGAGCCGCTTGGCCAACAGCTGCTCGCGCGACGTCACGCCCTTGTCGACCAGCAGCGTCTCCGCCGCGTTCAGCCATTGCTCGTAATAGGTCCTGGGCGTGCCGCCGGCCGCCTCGACGGCCGTGGCCGCGGCAACTTCCTTCGAGAAGCACTCGACCCACTCGGACCAGGTGAAATACCCGGCCTGCGCCAGCTTGACGATGATCGCGAACGCCTTCGCCTCCCAGGGCTCGGCGAACGTCATGTCGGCATCGACGCAGACGGGCAGGGCCTTGGCGAGCAGTGGCGAAGCGGGCTCCTGGTCCATGGCGTCAGTCGGGGTCCATGTAGTCGTCGAACACGTCGACGCGCAGCGTGTCGCGGTCGGACACCGCCGGGCCCCATACCTCGCGCGCCGTGAAGCGCACGCTGTAGCAATGCTGCGGCTTCTCGCCCAGACCGTGCGCGTGCGTGTCGGGAAACGCGAACACGCCGTAGTCGTTTTCGATCGTGCCGACCTTGCCGCGCAGGTAGCCCGGCAGCCTTGTGTGGGTGGTCGGGTTGTGGTTGCGCACGCGGATGCGGTCGCCAACGCGGAAACGCGGCGCGACGTGGGCATTGACGCGGGCCGAGGCGCCGGTCGCGACGAGGCCCGGTACCATGTCGGGTGTCAGCAACATCACGGGCCTCCGCTCTTCAGCTGGGCGATGCGCGCGTCCAGCTCCTCGCGCGTGACGAAGCCGCGCTTCATCAGCGCTTCCTCGAACGCGAACATCCAATGCTCGTAGTACGAGGATTCGAGGTAGTGCGCCGGCGGGATCTTTTCGATGGCGTGCCGGAACTCGTCGACCGTGTAGCCGGCGAAGACGAAGGTCGAGGCGAACAGCGCGAAGGCACGCCCCTCCCACGGCTCGTGGAAGACCGGCTCGTTCTGCTCCGGCACCACTGGCCCGAGGCCGTGCATGCCGCCCAAGTCATGGATGCCGTTCATCGTGTGTCCTCGCGTGCGTCAGGGTGCCTTGGCCTTGGTGACGCCGATCATCGAGTCGCGCGTCACCAGGTCGGCCAGCTGTTCCTCGGTCATGCTCTCGGTGCCCGCCGGCCGTTCCGGCAGCACCAGGTAGCGCAGTTCGGCGGTCGTGTCCCAGGTGCGCACCTCGACCGTCTCGGGCAGTTCGGTGCCGAATTCCTTCAATACGCCGCGCGGGTCGCTGACTGCACGGGCGCGATACGGCGCCGACTTGTACCAGACCGGCGGCAGCCCCAGCGTCGGCCACGGATAACAGGAGCACAGCGTGCAGACGACGAGGTTATGGACGTCGGGCGTGTTCTCAACGACGACCATGTCCTCGCCCTGCAGGCCGGAGAACCCGAACTCCTTGATCGCCGCGGTGGCGTCGCTGAGCAGCCGCTGCTTGTACGCCGGGTCGACCCAGGCCTTGGCCACGACCTTGGCGCCGTTGCGCGGCCCGACCTTCGCTTCATAGGTGTCGACCAGGGCGTCCAGCGCCTTGGGATCGATCAGTCCCTTCTCGGTGAGGATCGCCTCGAGGGCGCGCACGCGGATTGCCGGATCCGACTCGGCCGGTCCTTGGTGGGGCTTGGGCATGGAGCCTCCCTGCGAGTGGCGGGAGCGGCCGGGTGCCGATGACGCTGTGGATAGCGGCCTGTCTGGCTCAAGCACGTTTCACGCCATGGCGCGTTCATCGGGGCCGACGGCGGCCCGCGAGGGGATGTCGAAACGTTGTTGTCGCTTGGGAAAGCTGTATCACCCACGTCGGCGGACGGTCAAGTATCGGCGTACCGCGTTTGCTGCAAGGGACGTAGGTTCGCAGTTCAGGCGGATGTGTCGAGACCTTCATCGGCCTGCAACAAATGCGCCGTGCAGTCGATCGCCGGCGCCCCTGCTATAACGTCATCCGCGGCAGCTCGCCGGTTTCATGAAGGAGCGGAAGTGGCCGACATCCGTGTAGCACTGATCGGCGGGGGCATGATCGCCCCGGCCCACATCCGGGGAGCGGCCGCGGCCGAAGGCGTGCGCCTCTGGGCCATTGCCGATCCCAGCCCGGCTGCCAAGGCCGTCGCCGAGAAAGCGGGCGTGCCGTGGTTTGCCGACCATCGGGCCCTGCTCGACCGGGAACGGCCCGATGCTGCCATCGTGGCCACGCCCAACGTGCTGCATGTGCCGGTGGCGCTGGATTGCGTCGCGTCAGGCGTTCCCGTGCTGGTCGAGAAGCCGATCGCCGACACCGTCGAGGACGCCCGCCGCCTGTCCGAGGCGGCGCAGGCGGTCGGCGTGCCGCTGATCGTCGGCCACCAGCGTCGTCACAACCCGATCATCCGCCGCGCCCGGCAGCTGATCCGCGACGGCGTATTGGGCCGCCTCGTGTCGGCGGCGGTGCTGGCCACGTTCCTGAAGCCCGATCGCTATTTCGATACGACGTGGCGCTGTCAGCCAGGCGGCGGGCCGGTGCTGATCAACCTGATCCACGAAATCGATATGCTGCGCTTCCTGTACGGCGAGATCGCCAGCATCCAGTCGGTCACGTCGAATGTCGTGCGCGGTTTCGAGGTCGAGGACACGGCCGCGGTCGTCCTGCGCTTCGCCAACGGCGCGCTGGGGACGATCACCCTGTCCGACACGGCCGCAAGCCCGTGGAGCTGGGACCTTGCTGCAGGCGAGAATCCGGTTTTCTTCAAGCCCGATGTCGAAACCCATTTCTTCTGCGGCACGGAGGGCTCGGTCACGTTGCCCAAGCTCAATCTCTGGCGCTACCCCGGCGCGCGCGGCTGGCACGAGCCGATTGCCGCCAGCTCGATCGGCATCGAGCCGGCCGATCCCTACGCCGAGCAGTTGCGGCATTTCGCGGCCGTGATCCGCGGCAGCGAGGAACCGGTGATCTCCGGCCACGATGGCATGCGCACGCTGCAGGCGACGCAGGCCGTGCTGGAGGCGGCCCGCACCCGGCAGCCGGTGACGTTAACGGCCGACTGACGGAATCGCGGCGATCGTCTTTGTTATTGATAATCATTCGCAATGTAACTAGACATGAAACAACCGACTGAAGGAACGAGTACCTGCGTGGGTGCTCTTCATCCGGACAGGCGGATTCTGAACCGACGTCATGCGGCGCCTGGGCATGGCGATGAGGCGATTCGCGCGCCTGGAATGACCGCAAGCGCGTGGATCGGAATCGAGGAATGCGTTGACGGAAGGCGCGGGCAAACTCGATCCCTATCTTGGGCATCGCGAGGCGTTGATTGATCGCGTCGCGTCCATCGTCGGCTGCCGCGCCCGCGCCGAGGATGTGGTGCAGGATGCCTGGCTGCACTGGGAGCGCGCCGCGCGACAGCAAACGCTCCATCGGCCCCTGCATTATCTCTATCGAATCGTCCGCAATCTGGCGATCGATGTCCGTCGGCGCGCAAAGCGCGAAGCGCGCGTCGTGTCACCGGAGATTGGAGTTGAGTCTCAGGCGATCGCCGATAGAACGCCTTCGCCGGAGGCGACTGCTGCGGCGCGAGAGGAGTTGCGGCTGCTGACGGACGTGATGGCCGAACTGCCCGGGCGCACGCGGCTGGCGCTCGAGATGCACCGCCTGGGCGGGTACGGATTGAAGGAAATCGCCGCAAGGCTTGGCGTCTCCGTCACAACCGCACATGACATCATCGCCAAGGGCATCGCCCATTGCCAACGGCGCCTGGATCCGCCTGCCTGACTTGAGCGCCGTCAGATTTGTAAGACCCGGGCCAAAAAAACGGCACGTTCCGACGTCTGTGTTATGGAGTATCTGCGAGGGAACCTGGTTTGACGGAGCGGCACGGGCAGCAGGGCGATCAGCCGGACGATGTGGCGGTGGAGGCTGCCCGGTGGTTGATCGCACTCAAGGAAGCACCGCAGGACGCGGCGCTCGGCGCCCGTTTCGCGCAATGGCTCGCCGCGGAGCCCGCGCATGGCGATGCATGGGACAAGACCTGCGCGACCTACGAGAAACTGGGGCTGGTGCCGCCCGTGCTCAGGGATCAGTGGCACACGCCGGCCCGACCGCGAGTCGCCAGGCCAAGTCTGTCACCGAAGGTCACGGCGGGATGGATGGTGACGGCGGCACTCGCCGTCGGCTTGCTGCTGTTGCTGCTGCCGGGCCTTGTTCTACGTCAGCAAGCCGACCAGTTGACGGCGTCAGGGCAGACCCGCGAGGTGCTGTTGTCCGACGGCAGTCGGGTGCGGCTAGGGCCTGATAGCGCGTTGGCCTTTGATGAGGATAGCGGGCGCCGCGGCGTCCGCCTGCTCAAGGGGCGGGCCTTTTTCGACGTAGCGCCGGATCGCGGCCGTTCGTTTCGGGTACGAGTCGAAGGCGGGGATGTCACCGTGCTCGGTACCGCCTTCGAGGTGGCGCTGACACGGACCGACACGAAAATCGCCGTCGTACACGGTCGCGTACGCGTTGAACGCGGCGCGGCCCGGGAGGATCTGCAGGCCGGCGAGCAGGCGATCGTCGCATTGGGCGGCGGGCTCGCCCGCAACACTATCGCGCCGGACTGGATCGCCCCATGGCGAGAGGGGCGGATCAACGTGCGCAACCAGCGCATCGCCGATGTGGTGGAGGATCTGCGCCCCTGGTACGGCGGCAAGATCGTCGTCATCGGCAGCAGGATCAGCGAGCAGCGCGTCAGCGGCAGCTACAGCGTCGCCGATCCGCTGGAAGCCCTGTCCGCCCTCGTCGGCCCGCATGGCGGCACGATCCGCCGTGTCACGCCATGGCTGATCGTCGTCTCGGACGACTGAACAAAAAATCTCTTCCCACGACCGAAATCCGTCCGGCCGCCGGCGTCATGCCCGGTGGGGAGCGTGAGAACGCACGCTGTACGACCCCGCGGTCAACAAGGGCATCGGTGTTCGGGGGTGAACGAATGACGACATGGGGGCGCCGGCTCTGTGGAGCCATGGTGGCGGCAACGACGCTTATCGCCCAGCCGGCGGCTGTGGGCGCCCAGGGAACATCACCTCAGCAGGCCGGAGATCTCCGCACTTTCACCATTCCGGCACAGCCGCTGGCAGCCGCTCTCGCCGGCTTCGGCCGCCAGTCAGGCCTGCATGTCTCGGCCGACGCCGCGTTGATCGAAAAGGTTGGTTCACCGGGCGTCAGCGGCCACCTGACATCCGCCGAAGCGCTGTCGCGGCTGCTCGCCGGTACCAAGCTCAGCTTTCGCATGACCGGCGGGAACACCGCCATCCTGGTTGCCAACCCGACACCGGCGCCGACAGATGGTGCCATCGGACTGGGGCCGGTGACGGTCCTGGGTTCGCGTGCGCCCAATGTGCCGATGTCGAACGTGCCGTCGACGATCACCTTCGTCGATCGCGACCGGATCGAGAAGGAAACCCCGACCGCCCCGCGGATCGAGGACGTGCTGTCGCGTACGGTGCCCGGCTTCAATCCGACCAACCAGGGCGTGCGCCAGATTCGCGGCCGCACCGCGCAAGTGTTCGTCAACGGCGTGCCGGTGAACGAGCAATTGCGGGCCAGCAGCGGTTCGGATCTCAACCTGTTGCCTGTTGACCATCTGGACACGATCGAGGTCGCGCGCGGCGCCAACTCGGCGTTCGGCTTCGGCTCGCCGGGCGGGATCATTGCGCTCTCGACGCCGCGGGCCCGGTCGGAGACCCTGACGTTCAACACCAAGCTCCGCACCAGCTTCAACACCAGCCATCCGGGCGGCAGCTTCCAGCACGGCTTCTATCAGAGCGCGGCCCAGATCATCGGCCCGTTCGACTTTCATGTCGGGGCATCGCTGATCCTCGATGGCCTGAACTACGATGCCGACGGCAAGCGGGCCTACGATCTCAACAGCCCGGCGCTGTTCTCGATGGGCAAGGAGACGCTCTACAATTTCGACACGTCGCTGGGCTACAAATTCAATGATGCCGCTCGCATTCGCCTGACGGCTGCCGCCGGCCGTGCGAACGTCGACCGCAACTATGACAGCGACTTCAGCGGCACCTATCGCCGCAGCCAGTCCACCCTGGCTTACTTTCCCGCCGGCAATCGCAACTTCCGCAGCTTCTACACGGCTAACCTCAGTTTCGAGCACGACGACGTCTTCGGCAGCGCGCTGAAGGTGGAAGCGTTCGCGAGCAGGGTGCATGCCGTCAAATTCACCGACACCGGCACCGATCTCGAACGCGACCAGCAGACCAACCAGTACCGGGGCGTTCGCCTGAGCGTCACGACACCGCTTGATGCCTGGTGGACAGGGGCGTCGGTCACGTACGGATTCGACATCCTGCGCAACCGCTACTACGCCCGAACATCAGTCAGAACACCCGCCAGATCCTGACCCTGTTTGCACCCAACGTGACGCTCGACAGCTACGCGCCCTACCTCCAGGCACAGGCATCGTTCGGCGATCTGCGCTTCAATGCGGGGGTGCGTCACGAATTCTATCGGGGACGGGTGAAGACGGGCACCAGCACGAGCGGCGTGGGCGACATCCAGGGCGGCGATATCGGCAGCTTTGGCCTGACGCTGTTCAACGCCGGCGTTGTCTATGCGCTGGCGCCAAAGCGCGAGATCTACGCCAGCTTCTCGCAAGGCGCCGAAATCACGCAGCTGGGGCGGGCGGCCCGCGATGCCGGCACCGCCAGTCGCGTCGATCCGCAGCCGGCCAAGTCGAACCAGTACGAGATCGGTGTGCGGCAAACTGGTCGCGCCTTCAACGTCTCGCTGGCCGCCTTTTTCACGGAATCGGACCTGATGAGTTCGCTGGAATGCCGGGACCCGAACGCTCCCTGCATCCCCTTGCGTGAACCGCGGCGCTTCTGGGGCATCGAGGCGACCGCTGACTGGACGATCAACGACCAATGGTCGATTGCTGCGGCGGCCTCCTGGCAGGACGGTGTCCGCAAGCCCGAGGGAGCAACGAGGTGGCGGCGGATCGGCAGCCGTGACGTTCCGCCGTTCCTGGGCAACCTTTCGGTGGACTACAAGCCCAAGGCCTGGTGGCGCAACACGGTGACGCTGGAGTACCGCGCTGGTCGCGATCCATTCGGCGCCAGCACTGAATTCGAGGAGGGCCGGGTCAGCCCGGTCCTGCTGGTGCATCTTGCCGCCGCCTTCGACGTCGGTCCGGGCACCCTCCAGGTTGGGATTCAGAATCTGTTCAATCGCAAATATTTCTCGATCCCGTCGGAAGCGAACAACGCCGGCTTCTCGTGGATACCGGATCAGGGGCGCAGGATATCGCTGGCTTACTCGATGAAGTGGTAGCCATCTCGCCGATGCGGGTGCGGGCCTTCTGGGTTGTCACGCACCGCCTTGTCGGGCTGACGCTGGCGGGGTTTCTCGTCATCGGCGGACTGACAGGCAGCCTTCTGGTGTGGAACGAGGAACTGGACGCGGCGCTCAATCCACGTCTGTTCCGCATCACGCCGCCGGCGCCGGACACGCCGATGCTCGATGTCCTGGCGTTGCGCGACATGACGGCGGCGCGGACGGCAGAGAGCATCCGCTCTTTCTGGCTGCGCCCGCTGACGCCGGGTCACACGCATGTCTTCCAGCCGGACAAGGACCGGGTCGAGCAGGTCTTCGTCGATCCCTATACCGGCAACATTCTGGGACGGCGTGTGTGGGGCGATATCAGCGAGGGCATCGGCAACCTGATGCCGTTCCTCTATCGGCTGCACTACGCGCTGTTGCTGGGCGAGACGGGGCAGATGATCTTCGGCATCGTCGCGCTGTTGTGGACGCTCGACTGTTTCATCGGCGCTTACCTGACATTCCCGCCAAGCGTTCCGTCTGCCCCGGCCGGCACTTTCTGGTCTCGGTGGGCCAAATCCTGGCGCGTGCGGTGGTGGGGTGGCCTTTACCGCTTCAATGTCGACGTGCATCGCGCTGGCGGCCTGTGGGTATGGGCGATGTTGTTCGTGCTGGCCTGGTCGAGCGTCGCCTTCAACCTGCGCGATGTCTATGAACCCACGATGCGGGCGCTCTTCGCCCATCAGCAAGAGATCGGTCGCCCGGTGCTGAGCACGCCGCGATACGATCCGGCACTGGATTGGACACAGGCACGCGCGATTGGCCGCCAGCTGATGGCAAAAGAGGCGCGCCGGCGCGGGTTCACCATCGTGGCCGAGGACTGGTTCCTTCACGATCCGCAGCGGAATTTGTACGTCTACGATGTCCGCACGAGCCTTGACATCAGCGAGCGGCAGGGAAAGACCCGGGTCGCCTTTGACGCCGACAGCGGGGCGCTGCTCCATGTGCATCTTCCCAGCGGCGCGGCCATCGGCGATACGATCTACAGCTGGCTCGCCACCCTGCATCAGGCCCATGTCTGGGGCCTGCCTTTCCGCATCTTCATGACGTTCATGGGCCTTGTGGTCGCGGTGCTCTCGATCACCGGCATCGTCATCTGGTGGAAAAAGCGTGCAGCCCGCCGTCCGAGATCAGGATGAGGATGGTCGCGCGAAGCGGGCGATGTCGAACGGGGCGATCGGCAGGTTGGTGTGCCCTGTAGCGATCAGTTCGGCGATGATGGCGCCCACGACCGGGCCGAGCTGAAAGCCGTGTGCTGAAAAGCCGAAGGCGTGCCAGACATTCTCGCTGGTCCGGCTGCGACCGATGACGGGGATGTCGTCGGGCATGCGTGCCTCGATGCCGGCCCAGGCGCGCACGATCTGTGCGCCGCGCATTACCGGGAACAGGTCCCATACGGTCCTGGCGCTGATCGCCAGTGCCGTGAAATCGAGATCGGTCCAGTTGGTCTCCGGGTCCGGCCGGCCGCGATGGCCGCCGCCGATCAGCACCGTGCCGTTGGTGAATTGCTTGAACGACAGCGGCCGGCCGGTGGCGCCGAGCACCGGCTGCAGGAACGGCGCCATCGGTGCACTGATCATCAGCATCGGCGCGATGACTTCCAACGGCACCGGCTCGCCGAGCTGGGCCGCGACCTGATGCGCCCAGGCACCGGCGGTGTTGACGATGCGCGGCGCTTCATGTGCGCCGTCCGTCGTCTCGATTCGCCAGGCGTTGCTTGCGCGGCTCAGGCCGATCACGCGCGTGCCTTCTATGAAACGCGCGCCCAGACTCTCGGCCTTGCGCTTGAAGGCCAGCGTGGTGCGAAACGGCAGTGCCGCACCGTCGCGTCGGCAGACGATCGCGCCGACGCAATGCGGACTGATCGCCGGCACCAGGTCGCGCAGCTCGTCCTGGCCGATCAGCTCCTCGTGCGTGAAGCCCAGCGTGCGCACCTCCTCGACGCGACGCCGCAAGGTGTCGAACTCGGCGTCGCTCTCCGCCACCTTGACCTGGCCGTGGCTCTCGAAGCCGCAATCGTCGTCGACCAGGTCGTGGATGGCGTGCCACAGTTCCATCGAGGCGACGGAGAGCGGGATCTCGGCCGGATGGCGGCCCAGCCGCCGCACGCCGCCGGCGTTGACGCCCGAGGCGTGGCGGCCGACATGGTCCTTCTCGATCACCAGCACCCGGATGCCGCGTCGCGCCAGATGCAGCGCCGTCGAGCAGCCATGCAGCCCGCCGCCAATGACGATGACGTCAGGCGCGGTCATGGCGCGCTCCCGGCGAGCCATCACCCGCGCACCACGGCCTTGATCGCGACCTCGCTTTTGGGCAGCGCCGCGAGCTCGCCGAGCGTGATGGGCTTCACGGGTGGCCGCAGGCGGTAGTGGCCGACCTCGGCCGGTGATACGCCGCGCGCCCGGGCAATCAGCTCGGTGACCGTGAGGCCGCACAGGCGGCCCTGGCATGGTCCCATGCCGCAGCGCAGGAACGACTTCATCTGGTTGGGTCCGGTGCAGCCCAGCGCCACTGTCTCGACGACCTGCCGGGCACTGACCTCCTCGCAGCGGCAGACCAGCGTGTCGCCCTCGGGCAGGCGGAAACGATCGGCCGGCCGGTAGAGCCGGTCGAGGAACAGCCGGCCGCGCTCGACCTGCGCCAGCGCCAGCCGCACGCGCGCTTCGTCGGGCAGCAGGTCGCGGCGTGCGTCGGGCTTCAGGGCACGCACGGCAGCCAGCGCCGCCAGCTTGCCGCGCTCCTCGGCAGCCCACGCACCGGCGATGCCCGCACCATCGCCGGCAATCGCGATGCCGTCCACTGCCGTGCCGCCGAAACCGTCGACCACCGGCGTCCAGCACAGCTGCTCCTCGTCCCAGCGATGCTCGATGCCCACCGACATCGCGAGATTGACGTTGGGCACCACGCCCTGGTGCAGCAGCAGCGTGTCGGCCGGCAGGCGCGTCTCGGCACCATCGCCGACGCGATAGACGATGGTCTGCAGCTTGCCGTCGCCCTCGGCGCGCAGGTCGCTGACATCGGCGATGACGCGCACGCGCCGGCGCACCGACAGCAACAGGCGCAGTCCCTTGCGGAAATAGGGCGATAGCAGGAACGCCGCCGCATGCGGCCAGGCCGTCTTGCGGTTGGCGCGCGGCGTCGTGTCGAGGATGGCGTCGAGCTTGGCGCCGGCATTGAGGTACTGCCACGCCAGCAGCCACAGCAGCGGACCGCTTCCCGCCAGCACGGTGCGACCGTGCGGGATCATGCCGCTCGACTTCAGCAGGATCTGCGCCGCGCCGGCCGTCATGACGCCAGGCAAAGTCCAGCTGGGAATCGGAAACGGCCGCTCCAGCGCGCCGGTAGCGATGATCACGCGCCGTGCCTGCACCAGCCGCGCGGCGCCGTCGATCGACACGCCGATCTCACGATCGCGTGACAGGCTCCACACCGTGGCCCCCGGCACATGATGCGCGGCGCTGGCACGCAGCGCGTGCACCAGGCGCTCGCCGTACCAGTAGTCGTTGCCCAGTACCGCGGGTCGCCGCACCGGCGTCTCGCCCACGGCGCGATAGATCTGGCCGCCCGGCGCGGGCTGCTCATCGAACAGCACCGTCGACAGACCGGCGCCGGCGCAAATGGTGGCCGCGGCCATGCCGGCCGGGCCGGCGCCGATGATCGCGACATCGTAGCTGTCGCGCAGCTCAGGTGCGCCGCTCATCGCTCGAGCTCGCGCTTGCCGTGTTGGGTCTCGACCGCCATGCCGTCGCGCACGGGGATCAGGCAGCCCTGGCGGTTGCCGACGCCGTCGATGACCACCAGGCACTCGAAGCACACGCCCATCATGCAGTAGGGTGCCCGCGGCGCGCCTGACACCGGCGTCGTGCGGCAGTGGTCGATGCCGGCCGCCAGCAGGGTCGCGGCGACGGTGTCGCCCGCGCGCGCCTTTACCGGTTTGCCGTCGACGGTGATCGAAAGCGTCGCGTCGCCCGCGTCAGGCAGCCGCTGGAACATGGAATCTCCGCGCACTGAAAACCTCGAATTGTTCCGATGGCAGCTGCCCCGCCGCGATCAGAGGCGCGAGCACCAGCGCATGGTTGGCCGCCAGCGTCACGCCGCTGTGGCACGTGGCGACGAAGGCGCCGGGGCAGGTGGCCGAGTGGTCGTAGATCGGGAAGCCATCCTTGGTCATCACCCGCAGCGCCGCCCAGCTGCGCACGACGTTCAGTCGCGCCAGCTGCGGGAACATGCGCACGGCGCGATCGGCGATCACCGAAATCACGCCGGTGCCGACCGTGGGATCGAAGCCGGCTTCTTCCAGCGAGTCGCCCAGCATGACGCCGCCCTCGTCGGTCTGGCGCACCGTGACCACGGGATAGTTCAGGAACGGCGCAGCCTTTTCGGTGACGACGATCTGGCCGCGCTGCGGGCGCACCGGCACGTCGAGGCCCACCATCGGCCCCAGGCGCGCATTGCCGTTGCCGGCCGCCAGCACCAGCTTGCCGCTGCGCACCTCGCCGCCGGCCGAGCGGATGGTGAATTCACCGTTGCGATGCTCGATGCTGTCGACCGTGTGGTTGGGCAGGTAGGTGACGGCCAGCTGCTGCATGCCCGTATGCAGGGCGCGGAACAGGCGCAGCGAGTTCACGTGGCCGTCGAGTGGGCAGTAGCTGGCGCCGACCACCTCCGGTCCGATGTGCGGCAGCGCCTGGCGCAGGCGCTCGCGGTCCATGATCTCCCAGTCGTAGCGCTGCATGGCCGGCTGGTTGTGCAGGCGCTTCAGCACCTGCTCGCGCTGTTCCAGCTCGCGCTCGCTGAGCGCCAGGTGGAAGCCGCCCGGACGCTGATGGGAAACGTCGATGCCGGTCTGCGCCTTCAGCGCGTCGGCGAAGCCGCCCCAGGCCGCGGACGAGCGTACTGTCCAGCCAGCATATTCCGGCATGCCCAGGCCTTTACTCTGCACCCACACCAGCGCGAAGTTGCCTCGCGAGGCACGAAACGCGATGTCGCCCTCATCGAGTACCGCCACGCGCTGCCCGACCTTCGCCAGCCCCCACGCGATCGCCGAGCCGACCAGGCCGCCGCCAATGACGGCGACATCGACGTCGCGGGCCGCGCTCATGTTCGCTCCTTCCGCGACATGGGATAGGCATATGAAGAGTTCACCACAGAGGCACAGAGGGCACCGAGGGACACAGAGTAAAGCGGCGGCGCGCCCACGGCGCGCGAAGATTCGTCTCTGTGTTTCTCTGTGTCCTCTGTGCCTCTGTGGTGAATCTTCCTGCGATGCCTAATCCGCATCGTGGCGGATGATCGGCGCACCGCAAGGTCCTTCGCTGCGCTCAGGACGACTGCAGTCATGCACCCTCCTGTTGGCCGCGGCCGACCAGCAGCCGTTCCAGTCCGTAGATGCGATCGAGCGCCACCAGGAACACCGTCGTCACCGCAATCACGCAGGCCGACACCGATGTTACCAGCGGATCGATGTTGTCCTGGATATAGAGAAACATGCGCACCGGCAGGGTGACAGTCCCGGGCGCGGCGATGAACACCGTCATCGTCACCTCGTCGAAACTCTGGATGAAGGCCAGTGCCCAACCGCTGGCCAGGCCCGGCAGGATCAGCGGCAGGGTGATACGGCGGAAGACGGCCGCATTCGTGGCACCCAGCGATACGGCAGCGTTCTCGATCGCGCGGTCCATGCCGACGGCTGACGACAGCACCAGCCGCAGGGCGAAGGGGAACACCACCACGATGTGACTCAGCACCAGTCCGACAAAGGTGCCGCCGAGGCCGATCTGCGTGAAGAAACGCAGGAAGGCGATGCCCAGCACCACGTGCGGCACCATCAGCGGCGACAGGAACAGCGCTGTCATCGCCTCGCGACCGCGGAAATCATGGCGCGCGATGGCGAGCGCCGCCGGCACCGAGAAGCCGACCGCGATAGCCGACGACAGCGCCGCCAGCCAGACGCTGTTCCAGAACGCGTCGATGAACTCGGGGTACTGGGCGATGGCACGGAACCAGCGCAGCGAGAAACGCTCGGTCGGGATCGACAGGAAACCCTCGGGCGTGAAGGCCACGATGCAGACGATCACGATCGGCGCCAGGATGAAGGCCACGAACAGCGTGTGGTAGGCCAGTGCCAGGGGGCCGTTGCGGCTCATTGGAACACCTGCGCGTAGCGGCGTTCGACCAGGCGGTTGCAGCCGACGATGATCACCACTAGGGCCACCAGCAGCAGCGTCGCCACGGCGGCGCCCAGCGGCCAGTTCAGCGTGTTCAGGAATTCGTCATAGGCCAAGGTCGCGGCCACCTTCAGGCGTCGGCCGCCGATGATCGCCGGCGTGGCGAAGGCGCTGGCGGCCAGCGCGAAGACGATGATGGCGCCCGAGAGAATCCCCGGCATCACTTGCGGCAGCACGATGCGGCGCAGCACCGTCACCGGCGAGGCACCCAGCGACAGGGCGGCGTTCTCGACCTGCGGATCGAGCCGCTGCAGGCCGGCCCATACCGACAACACCATGAACGGCATCAGCACATGGCTGAGTGCGATCACGACGCCGGTCTCGGTGAACATGAAGGGGATCGGCGCCTGGATCACGCCCATGTTCAGCAGCGCCTTGTTGATGACGCCGGTCTCACCGCCAAACAGCAGCGCCCAGCCCAGCGTACGCGCCACCACCGAGATCAGCAGCGGCCCCAGGATCACCAGCAGGAAGATGCCTTTCCAGGGATTGCGCATGCGGTTGAGGATGTAGGCCTCGGGCGCGCCGAACACGGCGGCGACCAGCGTGACCAGCACCGAGATGCGGAGCGTGCGCAGGAACATCTCGTGGAAATAGCCGTCCTCGATCACCTCGCGCCAGTTCTTGAGGATGAAGACCGGCTCGATGCCCTTGTACTGGCCCCAGTCGTGGAACGACAGGATCACGGTCATCGCAATCGGGATCAGCACCACGCCAGTGAACAGCAGCAGCGCCGGCGCGCTCAGCAGGTAGGGTCGCGCGGCGGCCTGAGCGGACCGCGCACCTCCTGGCGCGCTCATCGCGTGCCTCGGCACGTCAGGAGCGCGGCGGGAGCCGCGCCGTCCGATCGCGCCGCCGCGCACATCACGACGCAGTCTCCGCCGCCGTGATCGCCATGTCCTCTGCCCGCCAGGTCAGGCGCACCGTGGCGCCTTCGGCCGGCACGGCCTGGCCGGAGTTCTGGCGGATCACCGTGACCAGGCCGCACGGCGTCTCGATCTGATAGAGCCAGTGATTGCCCTGGAAGATGCGCGTACGCACCGTGCCGCCGATACTGCCGGCGGCGGCATCGATGAAGTCGATCTTCTCCGGCCGCACCGATATGCTCACCTGTGCCCCGGTCGCGTCCGGCACCGGCCAGCGGCCGTCGCCGATCAGCGCGACAGCCGTGCCGTTCTCGCGCCGCACGGCGCCAGGCAGCACGTTGGTCTTGCCCAGGAAGCCCGCGACGAAGGCGCTCGCCGGCTTCTCATAGGCCTCATGCGGACGGCCGATCTGCTCGACCTTGCCCTTGTTCATCACCACAATGCGGTCCGACAGCGCCATCGCTTCGGCCTGGTCGTGCGTCACCAGGATCGTGGTAGTGCCTACCGTGCGCTGGATCTGGCGCAGTTCGATCTGCATTTCCTCGCGCAGCTTGGCGTCGAGGTTGCTGAGCGGCTCGTCGAGCAGCAGGATGCGCGGGCGTATCACCAGGGCGCGCGCCAGCGCCACGCGCTGCTGCTGGCCGCCGGACATGCGCCGCGGATAACGGTCGGCCAGCGCGCCCAACCCAACGAGCTCAAGCGTCTGTGTTACGCGCTGGTCGCGCTCCGCCTTGGCCACGCGCCGCATTTCCAATCCGAACGCCACGTTCTCGGCCGCCGTCATGTGCGGGAAGAGCGCGTAACTCTGGAACACGATGCCCAGCCCGCGCTGGTTGGGCCGCATGCCCAGGAGGTCTCGGCCTTCGAGCGCAATGGCACCCGATGTCGGCTCGACGAAGCCGGCGATCATCTGCAGGGTCGTGGTCTTGCCGCAGCCCGACGGTCCCAACAGCGACACGAACTCGCCCTGCTCGACCGCCAGATCGAGCGCATCGACCGCGACCTGGTCGCCGAACCGCTTGGTCAGTGCCTCAAGAGCGAGAAAGGGCATTCGTGCGTTCCGTCGGAAAAGATCAACCACAGAGGCACAGAGAGCACAAAGGAACACAGAGAGGGGAGAGTGGCGCGCCTTTGGCGCGCAGACTTCCTTCCTCTGTGGTCTCCGTGTCCTCTGTGCCTCTGTGGTGAAGTCTTCTTCTGTCTTACCGCTCCACTTCGCGGTTCCAGCGCTTGGTCCATGCGTCGCGCTGCTCGTTGATGGTGTCCCAGTCGGCCACCAGCAGCTTGCTGGCGCGCTCGCCGACCGGCGCCATGCGGGCGACGGCGGGATCGACCTGGGCCTTCTTGTTGACCGGTCCGTAGCCGTACTCCTTGGCGAAGATCTCCTGCAGCCTGGGCTCGACCATCATGGCGATGAAATCGTGCGCCATCGGCGACACGCTGGCCTTCGCCACCGGACAGGCCGACGCCAGCAGGGTCACCGTGCCTTCCTTGGGATAGACAAAGTCGACCGGGAAGCCGGTCACCGCAAACGAGAACACGCGACCGGTACCCCACACCGCCAGCACGGCCTGATTGCTCTGGAACAGCTCCGTCATCTTGCCCGGCGACGGCTCATAGACCAGCACGTTGGGATTGACCTGTTCCTTCATCACCTTGAAGCCGGGCTCGATGTTCTTCTCGCCGCCGCCGTTCATGCGCGCGAACATCAGCAGTGTGTGCAGGCCGTAGGTGTTGTTGATCGGCGGGATCACCAGCTGCTTCTTGAACTTGGGGTCCTTCAGGTCGTTCCACGACGTCGGCGCCGCCCAGCCCTTTTCCTGGAAGACCTTGGTGTTGTACATCAGGCCGGTGCCGACCAGGCCGATGCCGATTGCCTTGTTGTCCTTGTATTTGGCGGCATCGTAGATGTCGGCGGCCGGAAGGCCCTGGATCGGCGCGCAGAAGCCGAGCTGGATCGCCTGGTACATCGGCCCATCGTCGACGATCGCCACGTCGATCTGCTGGTTGGCCTTCTGCGCCTGCAGCTTGGCGAGCGTATCGGTCGAGTTGCCGGCGACGTACTCGACCTTCACCCCATGCTTCTTCTCGAAAGCCGGGATGATCTCCTTGCGCATGGTCTGCTCGAACGAGCCGCCGTAACCCGCGACATAGAATGTCTTCTGCTGCGCCGCAGCCGTGGCCACGCCGCCGACCGCGGCAACGCTCGCCAGCATCGCAGCGCGAAGGTGGTTCAACATGGTTCGCTCCCTGTCTTCCCTCCCCTATGCCCAGAGTGGGGAGGATTTTTGCGTCACAAGAAAACGTCACACGCGCGACAGCAAGGCGTCAAATTCATTACGGTGGCCAATTTATAACAAAATATTATAATGGCATGTTGCATGTCGCTCAATCCGCGCCAGATCGCGGCCTTCCGCGCCCTGATGCTGACCGGTAGCGCCACCGGCGCGGCCGAGATGATCAACGTCACGCAGCCCGCCGTCAGCCGGCTGATCCGCGATCTGCAGCAGGCCCTGGGACTGAAGCTGTTCGAGCGCCGCGGCACGCGCTTGATGCCGACCAGCGAAGCGCTGTCGTTGTACGGCGAAGTTGAACGTTCTTTCATCGGGCTGGACCGCATCCAGGAGGCGGCGGCCGAACTGCGCACGCGGCGCGCCGGCGTGCTGCGGATCGCGGCGCTGCCGGCGCTGGCCAACGGTTTCCTGCCGCGCTTCACCGGACGGTTTCTCGCCGACAGGCCCAAGCTGGACCTGGCGCTGTTCGGGCTTGTCTCGCACAGCGTGGTCGATTGGGTCGCCGGCGGCCAGTGCGACCTGGGCTTCGCCGAAGCCTCGATCAAGCATGCCGCGATCACCAGCGAGGCGATGCCGACCGTGCGCATGCTGGCCGTGGTTCCGCACAACCATCGATTGGCGCGGCGGCGCACGCTGCGACCCGGCGATTTCGAGGGTGAGGCTTTCATTTCGCTCGGGCATTCCGCCGTTTCGCGCTTTCGCATCGACGCCGTATTTGCCGATCACGGCGTGAGCCGCATCATGCGGGTCGAGACGCCGTTGTCGGAAATCGCCTGTGGCCTGGTCGCCTCCGGCGTCGGCCTGTCGATCTGCGATCCCTTCACCGCCGCTGAGTACGCCAACCGCGGAGTCGTATCGCGCCCGTTCGAGCCGGCGATTTCATTTCAGTTCGCCGCGCTTTACGCGACCCATCGCACCCCGCCGGCGGTGGCGCGGGAATTCATCGACACGTTCGCGGCACACGTCAGAACGTTCAGCCGCGGTCGCGGCTGACGCCCGGTTCCGACCCTCCGACAGGGGCCCGATCACGGGGGACCCGAAGATCAAGCCAAGTCATTTTGGTGTCAAGTAATTGCAGGCGTCAGAAACAGGTTTCGCAGACCACCCGATTTGAGAGTAGGTTGTCGCCCCGATGAGGGCGACTGTCGTTGCCGAGAACCCGCATAGACAACGAGGGGACTGTGCAAGAAAAGGCCAGCGCCGTTAACAAGCCGCGCAAGGCATCCGTCGATCTGCCATTCGATGCCAGCGTCGGGTATCAAGTGCGTATCACTCACCGCGCTTTCCAGCGCGCGCTCCAGAACAGCATTGCGCCCAACGGCATCACCGCCGGCATGTGGTGGTTCATGCGCGTGCTGTGGGAGGAGGATGGACTGACGCAGCGGCAGCTCAGTCAGCGCGTCGGCATGATGGAAGCCACCACCGTCACGGCGCTCAACAACATGGAAAGGGCCGGCGTCATCCGCCGCGTCCGCAACGCCGAAGATCGGCGCAAAATGAACGTTTTCCTGACGGCGCGTGGTCGCGCGCTGCGCGACGATCTGCTGCCGCTCGCCGCCGAGGTCAATGCGGCAGGTTTGCGCGGACTGTCCAAGCAGGAGGTCAATCAGCTCCTGACCCTGTTGCGGCGCGTGCGCGTGCAACTCGAGCACACTGCCGACAACGATGGCTGATGTCAGGTGGTGGCGGTCAGGAGAGAACAGCCGAGCCTGAACGCCGTCATCGAGTTACCCCTCTTGGGTAAAAACCGAAGATCCATCCATGTGCTGGAACAAGGAAGAGCGCGCGCCGGATGACGGCGACGCGAGGGCCGATGATCGGCCACCCGGATGCGCTGCGATGCTTGTAGACGCTGATATCTGTTCAGATTGGACTCTTTTCCTTTGATCTCAAAGGAAGCGCGTCTGCAAGAACGGCATGCCGAATGCAAGCCCACTTTGGGCAGACGCATTCAGCTACACGATGGGCGGCCGGGGCTCATTTGTACTCGACCAGAACCTCGCGATACGCGGTCTTGCCGATGTTGCGTGCCTTGTGTGTGGCCGGCACGCGCGCACCTCTACCGTTCTCGGACAGGACTTCGAGGAATCCGTCTTCCAGCTTCAGCGAGAAGATTCCGCCCGTCGGCACATCGAAGACGCCCAGATCTTTTCCGTGCTCGTCAAAGATCTGCAAGGGAGCGCCCGCGATCGCGTACCACATGTAGGCGTGCTCATGGGTATGCATGGGCGTTTCCTCGCCCGGGGCGAGCACGAAATTCCAGACGATCACCTTGTCGTTCTCGAACACCTTCTCTGTTCAGACGCCGGCCATGTGTGCTTCCTCCTCAAGTAATGGTAGCGTGCGCAACCACGCGTGCCCGCAAACGGGCACCGGCCACGTGAAGCCTCCAAGCGTGGAGGCTCCTCCAGGCGAAGCGCCTCGACAAGGAACCAAGCTTTCGTGGACCGTGGCAAAAAGTCTGGTAGCCGTGCCGACAGCTGTCAAATCGCCGTTTGTGATGGCTGGTACGACAATTGCCGATGGATGTCCTCAAGCCGCCAACGTCAGAATCTCCCGCACCTGCGCCGGCCCGTCGATGCGTCTGGGGTTATGCGGTACCCAGGGTGTGCCCATCGCCTGCGTCGCGATTCGATCGAAGGCCTCCGGCCCGACATTCACCGCGTGCAGGCTGCGCGGCATGCCGAGCCCGGCGATGAAGCCATCGAGCACGTCGGCGGCGTCCTTGCCGGGGTGGCCCATCGCAGCCGCCACCAACGCCTGGCGCTCGGCATTGGCCGATTTGTTCCAGCGCATCACGGCCGGCAGCATGATGCACGACGTGTGGCCGTGCGGGATGTCGAACACGGCGCCCAGCACATAGCCGATGCCGTGGCTGGCGCCCATCGGCACGCCGCCGGCCAGCGGGCCCATCGACAGCCATGTCCCCATCTGACAGTCGGCGCGCGCCGCAAGGTCCGTCGGATCGGCCATCACCCGCGGCAGGCCGCGCGCCAGTAGCGAGAGCCCGTGCAAGGCCTGCGCATCGGCAAACGCATTGGCCAGGCCCGAGCAGATGCCCTCCACGCAGTGGTCGACGGCGCGGATGCCGGTCGACAGCCACAGCCATTCGGGCGTGTGCCGGGTGACAGCCGGATCCAGCACGACCGCCTGCGGGATGATGCGCGGATGACGGATCAGCTCCTTGAGCTTGCGCCGCTCGTCGGTGACACCGGAGATGCCGCTGAACTCGCCGCCAGAGAGCGTCGTGGGCACCGTGACTTGCCGCACGTCGGGTGCTTTGCACGGCGGCGGTGCCAGGGCGCCGTCGGGCCCTTTGACCGGCCGCAGTGAGTCCAGTGCCTCAATCGTGCGGACATCGTTGGCGAGGCAAAGCTGCACCGCCTTGGCGCCGTCGGTGATGGAGCCGCCGCCGATGGTGACGATGAGGTCGGCGCCGGCATCGCGCGCCTGGTCGGCGGCCTCGATCACAGCATGCCGGGGCGTGTGCGGCGGCATCTGATCGAATGTGCCGGCGCAGCGGTTGCCCAGTGCCTGGCGCACTTTTTCAATTTCGTCGGTCTGCCGATTGAGCGTGCCGCTCACCATGAGGAACACGCGCTTGGCCTCGAGGCGGCGCGTCACGTCGGCGATCGCCTCGGCAGCGGGCCGGTTGAAGACCACTTCGTCCATCTGGCCGAAGACGACACGTCCTGCTCGCAGCATGGCGTTCCTCCCGTTTATCTGATGGTCGCAATACTACGCGGTGCCTGCCCGGCTGCCACCGCGATCATTCATGGCTGAAGCGAGCCGTTCGCGTGCCGCCGGGTTGCCGGCGCGCCCGCCGCGTGGTTCTGATCGACGGCAACACGCGCAACCGGAGGAGAACCGGCCATGGCGATCTTTGAAACCAAGCAGCTGCCGGCCACGCCCGATGTCGTCGCCCCGGACGGTTCCGATGTCAGGATTTTGCTGGGGTTGAAGGGCGGCGGCATGGCGCATTTTGCGCTGGCGCCGGGTCAAACGTCGAAGGCCGTCACCCATCGCACGGTGGAGGAGATCTGGTTCTTTGTCGCCGGGCGCGGCCAGATGTGGCGCCAGCAGGCGGGGCAAGAGGAAATCGTCGACGTTCACCCCGGCCTGTGCCTGACGATCCCCCTGGGCACGCACTTCCAGTTCCGCGCCGGCGGCGAGGAGACGCTGGCGGCGATCGGCATCACCATGCCACCCTGGCCGGGTGACGACGAGGCTGTCGTCGTTGACGGTACCTGGACGCCCACAGTGGCATGAGCGCCACCGCCGACGATCGCGCGTCGCCGCCGCGATGGCATCGATCTATTCGGAGTGCGAACCTGACAGCTGGCCCGCCGGGCCATCGGCCGGCGCCAGCAGTGGTCGCAGCCATCGCCGGACGGCCATGGCGGACAGCGCCCCCTGCGCCAACCAGTGCGCAGCGCTGGCGATGGCGGTGGCGATCACGAAGCGCGCCTTCAGGGCCGCCATCTGCGCCGCGGCATCGACATTGAAGGCGGCGAAGGGTGCGGTCGTTGCGTGCGGCGCGCCGACGATAAAAGGCAGCGGCAGCAGCACGAGGCCCAGCCATCGCCATGGCGATCGCACGAGGCACAGTACGGCGACGCCGGCGATGGCACACGCGACGGTGAAGACCCACCAGGCCTGGCGCGCCGCCAGGGGTGCGCTCGCTTCACCCGGCAACTCCGGTGGCAGCCCGAGAGCCGGCCATAGATGGACGCAAACCCAGCCCAGGGTACCCCACACCAGTCCGGTCCGAATCGAGGGGCCGGATTGGCGCGGCCGCGCGCTGTCCCATAGTGCCAGCGCCGGAACCAGCACCAGCGCGAAGCCGGTGGACACCAGCAGGTTGGCGATCACGGTCCAGAAGGTGCGCTCGAAACCGGCCTGTGGCTCCCAGGCGTCTGCCTCGTGGGTATGCGCCGGGGTGCCGGGCGCGTGATCGTGCGATGGCGGTTCGGGTTGCAGCGTGGCTTCGAACACCTCGGCTGCGGCGATGACAGGCACGACCTGCAGGCGCTGGACGACGCTATGAAACATGCCGGCGCAAAGGCCGACTGCCAGCGCGCAAAAGAATACACGTCGAAATAACATGACTAGCCCGCGGCGATATCGCCGGGCCTGGCATCAATGGCAGGGAAAATTGTTGGCGTGTCTTGCGTCGTGCGCCGCGTTGTGCGCGGCGGAGAGGGTGCTGAAACCGACACCGAAGACGATGACTGCGCCAAGCAGCATGGCGCTCACAAGTGGTGTCAGCCTGCCGATGGAGGGTGTGCGGATCAGGTCGGATGACCGCGCTGACGGTGCGTTCATGATGGCTTCCTTTGCAGGGATGCTATCGCCCACGTCGGCGGGTGGTCAAGCGAACGGGCCTGCCACGCGGCGTACCGGATCCCTTCCGCTCTGACAGGGACGCCGGCGCAGGCGTAGGATGGCGCCATGACCGAAGCGAACGCACCGCGCGGGCCCTTTGCCGGCTGGGTCGAGCCACCGGCCGAGGGGCTGCGTGTGATGTCACCGGCAGAGATCGCGCAGGCGTTACAGTCGCATCGACTGTATGTCGAAACCGGGCGTCGCGAGGGACACCGCGCCGATTTCGGGTCTGTCGATCTGTCCGGGCTGAATTTCTCGGGGCTCAATCTGCGGCGGACGAAGATGGATCGCGCCGTGCTCAGAGACGCCGACTTCACTGGTGCCCATCTGCAGCGCGCCAACCTCATTGGCGCCATTCTGAAAAACGCACGCTTCGACGGCGCCAACCTGTCCGCCGGCCGCCTCAGCGGCGCGAATGGCGAATCGGCCAGCTTCCGGAACGCGATCCTCCATCAGGCCGATATGGAGTTCGTCCTGATGGTCAAGGCCGTGCTCGCCGACGCACAACTGCGTGGCGCGGATATGAGCGGCGCCATCCTCGACGGCGCCGTGCTTACGGGGGCCGATCTGAGCGCCGTCAATTTGCGCGGCGCCAGCTTCCGGCAGGCGCGACTCGATGGCGCCGATCTGCGTGGCGCGCGGTTGGGGGGTGCGTTTCTGGCCGAGGCCTCGCTGCGCGACACCGATCTTCGCGGCGCCTACGTGCGGCTGGCGACGTTCGACGGCGCGGACCTGTCGGGTGCCGATCTGCGCGATACCGAAGGCCTCACTGCGGCTCAGCTGGAGCGAGTGTCTGGTACCACCGGCGTCAAGTTGCCGACTGACCTGGCGGGAGGACCCCATGGCCCAGGATGAACACGTCGCCATGCTCCATCGTGGTGCCGCGGCATGGAATGCGTGGCGGGCTGAACAGGGCGAGGCACCGGATCTGTCGGGCGCCGGCCTGCGCGGGCTCGATCTGAGCGGATTCGACCTGTCCCGCACGGATCTGCGGCGGGCCGATCTGCGCGGAACGATATTCTCCCAGACCGATCTGTCGGGCGCTCGGCTCGACGGCGCGAATCTCTTCAAGGCCGTGCTCGACGGTGCTGACCTCGCGCGGGCCTCGCTGCACGGTGCCCAGTTCCTCAATTGCGCCCAGCTTGCCGTCACGCGGCACTGGCCGTCTGCCTTCCGCGACGAGGCGCTCGCATGTGGCGCTGCCATCCCGGACCAGGGACCGACGGGCTAGCGCAGTTCTGTCGTCCTGAGCGAAGCGAAGGGCTTTGCGGTGCGTCAACAAATGGGATGCAACGTTTGAGGCGAGAAGACTGCACCACAAAGGCACGGAGAGCACAGGCACACGATGAGATTGCGTGCCAGCGGCACGTAGCAGTTCCCGCCGTGTTAGTCTGTGTCCACTGTGTCTCGGTCGTGAGGCCTTCCGGCGGCGTTTCGTTTGTAGTGTTGTAAGTGATCGACGCACCGCAAGGAGGCCACCATGGTCCGTGTCGTCGGTATCGACCACCTGGTCGTCAGGGTCAGTGACTACGAAAAGTCGAAGGCCTTCTATGGGCGGCTGTTCGACTTCCTCGGTTTCGAGATCTCGGACGAGTATGAAAATGCCATCGGCTGGACCAACGGCAAGACGCGCTACTGGATCTACCCGGCTGACGCGGAAGGCCGGAAGCGCAAGTACCGCAACGGCGATATCGGCTTCCACCACTATGCCCTTCCAGCTGCGCAGCCGCAAGGACGTGGATGCGCTGCAGGCGTTCCTCGAGACGGAACTGAAGGCCACCATCGTCGACCGCGCCGGCGAGCACTATGACGATTACTACGCCGTCTTCTTCCTCGATCCCGATGGACTCAAACTGGAAGGTATGAAGTACGGCGAACGCCTCGCGAAACGCAAGAAGGCCTAAACCCCTCCCGTTTACGGGAGAGGGAGGGGCCCATTGCGCGACAGCGCAATGGGAGGGTGAGGGATTACGCACGAGATGCCTTGTCCTTGGCCCCTTACCTGCCGGCCGCTTTCGCGCCCGTCGACCTCTCCCGCTCGCGGGAGAGGTGAAGAAGAGCTCCTCTCCCGCTCGCGGGAGAGGTGATGATGGATCAATGCCCCGCCACGATCGCATCCGCGATCTTCTCCGCCGTCATCAGCGTCGGGAAGTTGGTGTTGGCGCACGGCACCACCGGGAACAGCGAGGCGTCGACCACGCGCAGGCCCTGCACGCCGCGCACGCGGCCGGTGTTGTCCGTCACCGCCATCGGATCGTCGGCGCGGCCCATGCGGCAGCTGCACGACGCATGCCAGACGCCGATGGTGGCTTTGCGGATGAAGGCCTCCAGCGCCTCGTCGTCGGTCATCACCTGATCGAAGCGGAAGCCCTCGACGACGAAACGGTCGATTAGCAGGCGGCGCAGCGGCGCGGGGCCGTCGAGGAACTTCGAGATCACCTGGGTGAGGAAGCGGTTCTTGGCGTTCACCACGCCGATCTTGCGCACGCGATCGCTGTAGCTCGCCGGAAACGGGTCGCTGGAGACGGCCGAGAGCGGCGCGCTCATCTGCAGCGCCGCCATGCGGCGAAAGCCGCTCATCAGCCGGTCGAGGTCGCGGCGGTCCGACAGCAGGTTGAACTCGACGATCGGCTCGGCCCGCCAGTCACGCGACGCCAGCTTGACCTGGCCGGTCTCCGAGTAGGTCCTGTTGATGAATACCAGCAGCGAGGCGATCTGCTCGCCCACGGCGTGCCATGCCGACTTGCCGACGACGGCGACGAACATGTCGCCCTTGGGCACGCCCTCGAGGCCCGACGAGTAGCGCAGGCCGACCAGGATATGGCGACGGGTGTGCTGGTTGACGCGCGCCGCGCGCTTGAGGAAGGCAGAGAGCGCGATCGAGGGATGGTCCATCAGTCGCTGGCCGACGCCGGGCAGGGCGGCAAGGACGGGAATGCCGAGATCGTGCAGGTGGCCGACCGGGCCGATGCCGGCGCGCATCAGGTGCGCCGGCGTGTGGATGGCACCCGACGACAGGATGACGTTCTGGCCGCGGAACGTCGTCTCCTGGCCATTCACCATGGCGGTGATGCCGACGCAGCGCGTGCCGTCGAACAACAGCGACTTCACCTGCGTGCCGGTCGAGATCGTGAGGTTCTCGCGTTTGCGCGTGTCGGCATCGAGATAGCCCATCGCCGCCGAGACGCGCTGCTCGTTGGCGTTGGAGTGGGTCACGGGAAAATAGCCGTCGACGAATTCGCCGTTCTGGTCCGGCAGGAACGTGTGGCCCGCCAGCTTGCAGGCCTCGGCGAACGCTTTGGCATGCCCGGTCCAGTGCTCAGGCTTGATGCGGCGCACGGGAATGCGGCCGTCTTTGCCGTGCCAGGGGCCGTCGAAGTCGAGGTCGCGCTCGACCTTCTTGAAATAGGGCAGCACGTCGTCCCAGCCCCAGCCGTCGGCGCCGCGCGCCTGCCACTCGGCATAGTCGGTGGGCGCGCCGCGGTTGGCCATCTGGCCGTTGATCGACGAGCCGCCGCCCAGCACGCGCGCCTGCTCGTACTTGCGCAGCGGCGGTCGGTCGGTGTCGGGGTTGTTGTGCGAGACGACCTGGGTGTGGACCTTCAACTCGGTCCAATGGAAGCGCGGATCGAAATAGGCCATGCCGGAATAACTGTCGCGGATCTCGGGCGGCTCATGGCCCGGCGGCGTGTCCTGGCCAGCCTCGCACACCAGCACCTTGTTGGCGCTTCTGGCCGACAGCCTGTTCGCCAGCACCGATCCGGCCGAGCCGCCACCGACGATGATGTAGTCGTACATCCGGCGTTTCCCCTGTTGCTTGTATGGCGGCGACGTTAGCACGGCGCCAACGGACATCTGGCAGTGTGGGGCATGGGCGGCGGCTTCACGTTGACCGCGGATGCATGTCGGCAATGCTTGGACGACGTCTGATCTCGTCAGCGACGCCATCGACTTCGCCGGACCGTTCATCGCCGTCGACCGAAGGCGCCACGTCAGCAAAGCATCCATGGGCGGCGCTGCAAGACATGCCGTTCCTCGGAAAAATAGGCTTCATCCATCATTTGATGGACGACCCGGCGTTCGGCGTCTGGCTAACGTGACTCCGCAAGGTCGCGGCGCAGCAGGGAAGGGGCCGATGGTCTCGCATGTGCATGATCGCGCTGTTGATGCGCTTCTGGCTCTGTTCAGGAACGCGGCCTTGGGAACCACTGACGACATGATGCCCCCGAGTGATTGTCTGCGAAACATGCGCGGAACCGCAGGACGGGCAACCGGCAGGGCCCCCAAGAACCGATGGCGCGGCGCATCGGGGACGCAATGCCAGAACCGCGGGCGCATCACTCGATCGGATGATGACGGTGGCTCCAGCCTGTAGGACGCTATAGGCAACCACGGGCAGTCTGCTCAGGCACGACTTGGACGGGAAGAGATAGGTGGCGATGGCCAAGAAGAGTTGAACATTCAATGTGTTGGCGGCTGTTTTTGAATGGAATTGCTCGACCTGGCCATGAAAAACGAACATAATGATTTCGGTCGCAGAAAAGAGGTGCGTTGTTCTCTAAACGAACGCATCCGGGTGTCTGAGTGCTTTGGGGGCCGGCTGTCGCCGGCGCTCCGCACAGAGTTGCGGATATGAACCGATGGGGAGGAGATGCACCAACCGTCGGCTGAAATAGTGGTGCGGCGCCCGTCAGGGCCGTCGCGGCGTGGTCGCGTTGCCGTTATTGCCGCAGCGTTGGCCGCAGTGTCGTTTGGTGCTGCGGCCCAGGTGCCGCCGGTGCTACAGGCGCCGCCGGTCCGTCCGGCGCCGCCGGCGCCGCCAACGGCACCGGACGCGATACCCAGTGCTCCGCCAGGCACGCGGATGGCGCCACCTGGCGCCGACCAGATTTTCGCGACGCCGGCCGCCATCGATGTCGAAGGCGCCACCGTCTATCCACCCGGCGTCATCGAGGAGATGACCCGGCCGCTGGTCGGTCGGCGGGTGGCGGTGAGCGAGCTCTTTGCGCTCGCCCAGCGTATCGAGGCTAAGTATCGCGCCGACGGTTACTTTTTGACGACCGTGTTTCTTCCTGCTCAGCGCGTAGCGGACGGGCGCGTCAAGCTCCGCGTGGTCGAGGGCTATATCTCCAACGTCGTGGTCGAGGGCAATGTCGGCGACGTGGCGAGCCAGGCCCAGCGCTTCCTCGACAAGATCACCTTGGTGCGGCCGGCCAACCTGCGCGATGTCGAGCGCTACCTGCTGCTGACGCAGGACATGCCCGGCGTCTCCATGAAGGCCGTGCTGCGGCCCGGCAAGGAACCCGGTTCGTCCGAACTGGTGGCCCAGCTGCAGCGCACACCGTGGGACGGGCTGCTGCA
>Ga0187894_10001651_pt1 | contig 28145 bp, 18 predicted proteins | sample GBC1701081metaG_FD_136650 | JGI IMG/M metagenome (GOLD analysis project Ga0187894, IMG submission 136650) | White microbial mat communities from a lava cave in the Kipuka Kanohina Cave System on the Island of Hawaii, USA - GBC170108-1 metaG ...
CAACGCCTCGTCGCGTCTGCCCGCGACGGCGTACGCGTATCCGAGCGCGGCCTGGATCAACGCCCCGCGCCCGCCGGCCTGCTCGATTGCGCGCTCCAACTCGGCTATGGCTCTGTCGTGATTGCCACGATGCGTGTGACACAGAGCGAGATGGAATCGCGCGTAGACAAAGTTGTCATCCATCTCCAGCGTCCGCCGCAGATGATCTTCGGCTTCGTCGAAGCGTCCCGCCTGATAACAGATGAAACCCAGGTTGGAGTTGATGACCAGCGACAGCGGTTCGAGTTCCAACGCGCGTTTCTCGGAAGCCAACGCCTCGTCGAATCTTCCCTGCGCCGAGAGCAGCACCGAACCGTACCAGTGATGCGCCACGGCGTAATGCGGGTTGAGCTCGATGGCGCGTTTGAACTCGCGTTCGCTCGCCTCCCAGTCCCAGTCGAACCAGACCAACGCGGCGGCCAGTGAGGTGTGAGCTTCGGCCAGCCCGTCATCAAGCTCCAGAGCTTTCATCGCGGCGGCCTTCGCGCGCGGCATCACGGCTTTCGGCGGCGCGGCGCCGTAGATGCTGACCAGGCAATAACAGTCGGCCAGGCCGGCGTAGGCCAGCGCGTAGCTGTCATCGAGCCCAATCGCCTCTTCAAAACTCTCGATGGCTTTCCGCAGCGCCTTCGCGTTGCGCTGATTCCAATGATAACGGCCTTTGAGATAGGCCTGATAGGCCGCGGCGTTTTCAGTGTAATGTTTGGCGAGCCGTTCCCGTTCTTCCTCGTTCAATCTCAGCCTCAAACGCTCGCATATTTCATGCGAAAGCTCCTGCTCAATGGTGAACAGGTCGTCGAGTTTGCGGCGGTATTGCCCGCCCCAGATTTGCGCGCCATCGTTCACGTCAACCAGCTCGGCCTTGATCACAAGGTCATCCGCGAACTGGTACATCCGTCCGGCGAAGATCGCCCGGACGCCCAGATCGCGCCCGATCTCCAGCGCGTCCGCGTCTCGACCTCGAAACCGCGCGACGGTGCTCCACGCCATCACGCGCAGTTCGGACAACCGCGACAGATTGAGGATCAGGCTTTCCGGTATGCCTTCGGCCAGGTAGGCCGCGTTCGGGTCGCCGCTCGTCGTGAAGAAAGGCAGCACGGCCAGGCTGTCGAGCGGCGCCCGCTGCGAGCCTGAAGAGAGGCGAACAGAGGAGTTGGGCGCTCTTTCCGAATCTCTCGACGAAAAGCGCCTATCTTCGGCGGCGTCGATCTCGTCCAGGCTAAGCTCGGCGGTCTGTTTCTGACTGGCGGTGAACAGCATCCGTTTTTGCAACCGCTTCAAATCGGTCAACAAGGTCTTGGCGAGTTGATAACGCTCGTCACGATCTTTGGCCAGCGACTTGGAGATGATCCATTCCAGTTCGTCGGGCGCGTTGCGGACATAACGCGCGACCGGAACGGGCTGGCGGTCAAGAATGGAGACCATCATATCGGCCGTTGTTTTGCCTTCGAACGGCGAGCGGCCAGTGATCATTTCGTAAATCACGATGCCGAAGCTGAAAATGTCCGTGCGAGCGTCAATCTTGAATCCGCGCGCCTGTTCCGGCGACATATAGCTGACGGTGCCCAAAATGACGCCGGGGCTGGTGTTCTGTTGTGTTTCAAGCGGCGCGGTCACGTAAAGATCGGCGAGCGCGTCCTCGATGGGTTCAGCCTGCGTCACCGCCGGATCGGCGCCGCGGAAAAACGCGCTCTCGGTCAACTTGGCCAGGCCGAAATCGAGCATCTTCACGTACCCATCGTGGCGGAGCATGATGTTTTCGGGTTTGATGTCGCGATGCGTGATGCCCGCGCCGTGCGCCGCGGCGAGCCCCCCGGCGATCTGGATCGCGATCTCAATCGCTTCGTCCAGCTTCAAGCGGCGTTTCAATCGCTGGCGAAGCGTCAGGCCTTCGACAAACTCCATCGCCATAAAATGCATGGCGCCGGTTTCGGTTTCGATCTGCCCGATCTCGTAAATGGTCAGGATGTTCGGATGGCTGGTGGCGCTGGCGGCGCGGGCCTCCTGTTCGAACCGCCGGACGCGTTCGGGATCCTGGGTGAATTTCGCCGGCAGCAGTTTGAGCGCAACGCGACGTCCGAGGTTCAAATCCTCCGCAAGATAGACCTCACCCATCCCGCCGGCGCCGAGCTTGGAGAGGATTCGGTAATGCGAAATTGTTTCCGGAGTCACGTGATGATCTCAGGTTCAGGATCAAATCCATTCAAATTTGCCAAATCTGCTGAATCTGTCGAACTTATTGGACTTGATCGAGGCCAGCGGCTGACGATGGAATCGAGTGATCATCGTCTGAATCGGGGGTGAGCCGTCATCTTAACTCAGTTCCGCCTCGATGTCTTTTAGATAGATGCAAAGTTATCGAAAAGTTGGCAAGTTTCATATGAGCGGCGCATCAAGCGTATATTTTGTCTTTTTTGCCCCTTCGGCCCCTTTGACCCTTTGCCCCTTTGCGATAAAAATCATTGGTTATGAGCGACCAAAACTGGCAGGTGAACGAATCGGAATCGGGATTGCGGCTGGATAAATGGCTGGCCGCCGCCGGACGTCTCGGTTCAAGATCAAAAGCGCTGACCGCAATCGAACGTGGCAAGGTGTTCGTCAATGATATTGAGCAGACTGTCGCCGACGCCGCGCGCCGCATGCAGGCCGGAGAGACCGTCAGGCTCTGGATGGATCGTCCTGGCAGCGCCGAGAAACGCTATACCGAACGCCGCGAATCGGGACTGCATCTGCTTTACGAAGATTCGTCGCTGCTCGTGATCAACAAACCCGCGGGTTTGCTCACTGTGCCTTTGCCTTCTCAGCCCGACGAGCCTTCCTTGCTCGATCAGATTAAACATCATCTGCGGTCGCACAAAAAGGTAGAACCATTGGTCGTCCACCGTATTGATCGCGACACGTCGGGCATTGTCATTTTCGCAAAGACCCCCGAATCGCAGCGGAGGTTGAAAGACCAGTTCGAACAGAGAAAAGCCGGGCGCGTTTACCTGGCCGTCGTTCACGGCCATCCGAAACCCGAAGCGGGAACGTGGCGGGACTTTCTGGTGTGGAATCAGGATGCGTTGAAACAACAGCGCGCGGAAGGCCGCGACAAGAACGCCAAAGAAGCGGTCTGCCGTTACCGGACGCTGGAAAAATTCAAAGAAGCGGCCTTGATTGAGGTCTCTCTGGTAACGGGCAAACGCAACCAGATTCGCGTTCAGGCCGGTTTGCGCGGCCACACGCTGGTGGGAGAGAAAAAGTATGTTTACGATCCCGCGCCGCAACACAAGATCGAATTCGGACGGCAGGCGCTGCATGCGCATCAGTTGAAATTCCTCCACCCGGCGAACAATCGTCCGATGAGTTTTGAAATCGCGCCGCCGGACGATTTTCAAGGACTGATCAACAGGCTGCGGGGGAAATAGATTGAAGAGGGACGGAGGGACGGAGGGATGGAGGGACGGAGAGAATTAGCATCTAAATTTCTCTCCATCCCTCCGTCCCTCCATCCCTCCGTCCCTCTGTCCTACATCAACCATCCGAGCCGCTTCATCACTTGCCGCGCGACATCTCGTCCAGCCCAATCAGCGTAAATATCCGCGCTCCCGGTCCCGATCGGCGGCAGGGAGATCGGGCCGGACGGCTGCTGGGGATAGCCGTAACCGCTGCTAACCACCTTGGCCGTCTTCGGCTCGAAGACTGTGTAGCGCAGGTCGAATCCGTAACGCGATGTCCCCATACGGTCAACCTCGAACTCCATCCACACGACGTAAGTCCGGTCGCCGTCCTTGGCGTATTTGATGGCGTCGCTGCGATGTTGATTGCGCTCTTCGCTGATCTGAATCGCGCGCAGCGCGTTGCGCAGTTCGTCGATGCAGCCCCGGCGCGCGGCGTCGGGGTAAAAAGACGAGATGCCGATGTCGGCCATCGAGGTCGAGACCATCACCGAACGCCCCGGATCTTTCTCTTTAGGCTTATCGGGTGTGACTTCGGGTTCGGGAACGGTTCGCGCCTCGGGTTGATTGACGCCTTGAACCGGAGGCTGGGGCTCGGCCTTCTTCTGCTTACGTCCCGATTGGCCAGACGTAATGGCTACCATCGCGGCGAGCGTTAACAAGCAAACCAACGTGGCGAAGATCGGTTTCAGATTGCGGAGCATAACGCGGTCTCCCTGAAAGCGCCGCGGACTGTCCAGGCCGCGGAGCGCTTTGTTTACTCGCTCATTGACGGGCAGCGTGAGGCCCATCCGGCGGAGTACGTGTTGTTCTTGAATCACTCGGAAAATTGAGATTCCCGCAAACCGGAATGGTTTACAGGACGCTTCCCGACTACGCCGCGCATGCTAATCCCGTCTCCTTACAATCACAAACCGCTTTCGGCGTTCGACTGAAACTCAAACAAAAGCTATGATGCGCGGCGAACCCCGATCTACGAATTCCGACTGAACTCACTTATGTCCACAATTGCGCCATACGAAGCCAAACGTCCGCTCGCGCTCGCGCTCGATGTCGGCACTTCATCCGTGCGCGCAGTGCTCTATGATCTGTCAGGCCGTCAGGTCGAAAACGTCGAAGGCCGCACTCATTACCAGATGACCGCCACGCAAGACGGCGGGATTGAGATTGGCGCGGACAAGTTGGTCGAGATCATCTGCGCAACGATTGATGAATGCCTGCAAGAAGCCCTAATGCATCTACCTGATGTGAAGGCTGATTTGAAGGCTGATTTGAAGGCTGATTTGAAGGCTGATTTGAACGATGCTGTCTGCGCGGTCGGGTACAGCAATTTCTGGCACGCAATGCTGGGCGTTGATCGTGACGGCGACGCGGTGACGCCGCTTTACAACTGGAGCGACACGCGCAGCGCGCCGGATGCAAAGGCGCTCGGCGAACGGCTGGGCGTTGATTGGGTTCACGAGCGGTGCGGCGTGGTCCCGCACGCCAGCTACTATCCCGCGAAAATCCTGTGGCTGCGGCGAACCAATCCGGCGTTGGCCTCGAAAGTCTCCCGCTGGATTTCGATTGGCGAGTATCTTTACTCGAAAATCTTCGGGCGAATGGTGTGTGGCGTCTCGATGGCTTCAGGCACGGGGCTGTTCAATCCGAACAAAAACGACTGGGACGAAGAGATGCTCGCGGCTGTCGGCGTCGACCGGGATCAACTCTCTCCTCTGGCGGAGGAAGGCGCCGGATTGAGCGGAATGAAGCGCGAATTCGCCGAACGCTGGCCTGCGTTGCGAGGCGCGAAATGGCTGCCCGCGATCGGCGACGGCGCGGCCAGCAACATCGGTTCGGGTTGTTTCACGCGGGAACTGATTGCGATCAACGTTGGGACATCGGGCGCGATGCGCGTCTGCTGGCCGGCTGAGCGGGCGCCGATTACCAAGGGCCTCTGGTGTTACCGCGCGAATCGCCGCTACGCGCTGATCGGCGGCGCGCTGTCGAACGCGGGCGATGTTTACGCCTGGTGCAAACGAGTTCTCAGATTGGACGACGATGACGAAATCATCGAATCGCGGCTTGCCGAAATGAGAGCCGACGATCACGGGTTAACCGCGCTTCCCTTCTTCTCCGGCGAACGCAGCACAGGTTGGCACGGCGAGGCGCGCGCCACGTTCACCGGAATAAATCTGAGCGCGGACCCGATAGAAATTCTGCGGGCCTCGATGGAATCGGTCTGTTATCGTTTTGCGGCGATTTACGAGCGGCTGAAGGCCGAGTTGTCCGGCGACACCAGGATCATCGCCTCCGGCGGCGGCATCTTGAATTCCCGCGTGTGGACACAAATGATGGCTGATGTAATCGGCGTGCCGGTCGTGGCGTCAGCGGTCCCCGAAGCGTCGAGCCGGGGCGCGGCAATGCTGGCGCTTGAAGCTTTCGGACAAATTGGAAGCCTGGGTGATTTGGAAACGCCGCTCGGGGAAGTTTTTAAGCCAAGCGCGCGCGATCATGAGTTATATTTGCGAGGGCGAGTAAGGCAGGAAAGACTTTATGATTTGCTGATCGAGAACGGAGCGGGCGGATCGTAGCCTATCCGCGCATCTACTCGCCGGATCAGCGCCGCGAGCGGTAGCGAGCGTGGCCCCCGCAGAGAGCCTGTTACAAGAGCTACGCTCGCTATCGCTCGCGATACTGATCCGGCATTCAAACCATAACTATTCAAATTATTCCCTCAAATTTTGGAGAGAGAGAACAATGAACCCGTTAATAGAAGTCGAAAAGCTGGGACAGAGCATCTGGTACGACAACATCCGCCGCGCCTTGATTGACAACGGCGACCTTGCGGGCAAGATCGCCGACGACGATCTGCGCGGCGTCACCTCGAATCCCACCATTTTTGAAAAGGCCATCACCGGCAGCACTGATTATAACGACCAGATGCGCAAACTGATCGCCGAGGGAAAGAGCGTCAACGAAATCTACGAGGCGCTGGTTATCGAAGACATTCAGCGCGCCGCCGATCTGTTCAGACCTGTTTACGAACGCGTTGATAAACATGACGGTTATGTCAGCCTGGAAGTCTCGCCGCTGTTGGCGCGCGACACCGAAGGAACCATCGCCGAAGCCAAACGTCTGTGGGCCACGCTCAACCGCCCGAACGTGATGATCAAGATTCCCGCTACGCCCGAAGGCATTCCCGCCATTCGCGAATGCATCGCCGCCGGGATCAACATCAATGTCACGATGATCTTCGCGATGGAAAATTACGAAGAGGTCGCCGAAGCGTACATCAGCGGCTTGGAACAACGCGCGGCGGCGGGGCATCCGATCGATCATGTGGCGTCGGTCGCCAGCGTCTTTGTCAGCCGCATCGACACGGCCGTTGATAACCAGCTCGAATTCCGCATCCGCAGGTCGGAGGACGATAACGAAAAGGCCACGCTGTCGAGTTTGCTGGGCAAGGCTGCGATTGCGAACGCGAAGATGCAGTATCAAAAGTTCAAAGAGATTTTCTCGAGCGAGCGTTTTGCGAAGCTGAAGGCGCAAGGCGCGCGCGTCCAGCGCCCGTTGTGGGCGAGCACCGGCACGAAGAATCCGAACTACAGCGATGTGCTCTATGTCGAGAGCCTGATCGGTCCGGACACCGTCGACACGCTTCCCCCCGCCACATTCACCGCATTCCGAGATCACGGCAAGGTTCGGTTGACCCTCGAAGAGAGTCCGGATGAGGCCCGCGCGACGATCGACAAACTCAGCGAAGCCGGAGTTGAATTGAACCAGGTCTGTCTGCAGTTGCAAAACGAAGGCGTCAAAGCCTTCGCCGATTCGTTCGAGAGCCTGATGCAGAGCATCACATCGAAACGAGCCTCGCTGACCAGCGGTTTACTGGATCGAATGGAAGCCGATCTGGGCCAGTACGAATCGGCCGTTCAGGACGTTATCAAGCGGGCGGAGAACGAACAGTGGGCGCGCAAAATCTGGCGCAAAGACCCCGGTTTATGGAAGTCGGAAGAGAAACACCAGAAGATCATCAAAAACGCGCTTGGCTGGGTAACCGTGCCCGATCAGATGGTCGAAGCGGCGGATGAATTGGCGGCGTTCAGCGCGCGCATCCGTAATGAAGGCTTCAAAGACGTGATGCTGCTCGGGATGGGCGGCAGCAGTCTCTGCCCCGAGGTCTTCCGCAGAACTTTCGGGAAGATTCCCGGCCACCCTGAACTGCATGTGCTCGACAGCACCGACCCTGCGACCATTCTGGCTTTTGAATCGGAAGTCGATCTGCCGCATACGCTCTTTGTCGTCGCCAGCAAATCAGGCACGACCATTGAGCCGTTGATGTTCTACAAATACTTCATCAACCAAATGCGCAAGGTGAAAGGCGACCGCGCGGGCGAGAATTTCATCGCCATCACCGACCCCAGCACGTTGATGGAAGCGATGGCGACGGGCGACAAATTCCGCCGAATATTTCTGAACCCGGCGGACATCGGCGGACGGTACTCGGCGCTCTCCTATTTCGGAATGGTTCCCGCGGCGTTGCAGGGATTCGATTTCAAAACTCTGCTGGATCGCGCTGAACGCGCGATGCATGCCTGCGCGCCCGCGGCGCCTGCCCCGGATAATCCGGCGGTGCGATTGGGAGCGATCATCGGCGCATTGGCCAGCGCAGGCCGCAACAAGCTAACTCTTTCGACCGATCCCGAAATTTCGTCGCTCGGTTTGTGGATCGAACAACTGGTCGCCGAAAGCACAGGCAAAGAGGGCAAAGGAATTCTGCCCGTCGCGGGCGAACCTTTGGGAGCGCCCGATGTTTACGGCAACGACCGCCTCTTCGTTCATATCGCTGTCGGGATGACTGATCCGGAAGCCGAAAACAGATTGCGCGCAATCGAAGCGGCGGGCCATCCCGTCGTTCGCCGAGTGATGAACGACACGCTCGACCTGGGCGAAGAGTTTTACGTCTGGGAGATGGCGACAGCGATCGCGGGCGCGACAATGGGCATCGATCCCTTCGATCAGCCCAATGTGCAGGAGTCGAAGGACAACACCAAACTATTGCTCGAAGATTTCAAACGCGACGGCCTTCTGCCCGAACAGACGCTGGCCGTCGAAGGGAGAGGTCTGAAAGTCTACTGCGATGATGAAACGCTTGAGGAATTGGGCGCGAACAAGACGGTCGAAACCTTCATCGCGGCGCATTTGAAACGCGCGCGCGCTGGCGATTACGTCGCGCTGCTCAACTACATTCAGGAAACCGGCGAAAACGAGACTTTGATTCAAGCGATCCGAACACATCTGCGCGACACGCAGCGTGTCGCGACGACCGCCGGTTACGGCCCGCGGTTCCTGCATTCGACCGGACAGTTGCACAAAGGCGGCGATGACAGCGGCGTCTTCGTCCAGATAACCGCCGATGACGTGAAGGACGCGCCGCTCGTGGGCGAGCCGTTCACATTCGGTGTGCTGAAACAGGCGCAGGCGCTCGGAGATTTTCAATCGCTGGCCAGCCGCGACCGCCGCGCGATACGCGTTCACATGGGCGCGGATGTCGCCGCCGGATTGAAGACGCTGCTCGAAATCGTCCAAACGGCTTTTCCCACCGGCAAAGCTTAAAGACTATGAGGACGCTGCAACAGTCAACCTATGAAGTTCTGATCTGCGCCGACGCGGCGGAGCTGGCGCTGGAGGCCTCGCGCCGCTTCGCCGAGCTGGCCAACATCTTCGTCAGCGACGCCGGCCGGTTCACCGTCGCGCTTTCAGGCGGGTCGACGCCGAAGGCGATGTTCCGGATCCTCGCCGAAAAACCTTTCGCCGATGCGTTGCCCTGGCGTTCGATCCGTTTCTTCTGGGGCGATGAACGATGCGTCCCGCCGGATCACGCGGACAGCAATTATCGAATGGCGTATGAAACATTGCTGTCGAAAGTTCCCGTGCCCGGCGAAAACATCTTTCGCATCCCGGCCGAAGACGACTATCCTCAGCGCGCGGCGGCGAACTATTCCGAAACGATTCGGCAATTCTTCAACCCGGTCGCTACCGCTCCCGGTACTGAACCAGAGGTCGCTACCGCTCCCGGCGCCGAATCGGCATGGCCTCACTTTGACCTCGTCTTTCTGGGAATGGGCGCCGATGGACACACAGCCTCGCTCTTTCCGGGGACGGCGGCATTGTCTGTCAACGACGGCGTCGCGGCGGCCAACTACGTCGAGAAGTTTCAATCCTGGCGAATCACGCTGACCGCAAACACAATCAACAAAGCGCGCAACATAATTTTCCTAGTCGCGGGCGAAGACAAGGCCCCTGCTTTGAAAGAAGTGATCGAAGGTCCGCGCAATCCTGAGCAATATCCCAGCCAATTGATCGAACCTTACTACGGCACGCTGCTGTGGATGGTTGATGAAGCAGCGGCGAGCTTGTTGTGCCGGGTTGGTAGAGATGCGTCTTCGACTCAAAGAAAAGAGGGCTGAGGTTCGAAAACCTTCAGCCCTCAAATTTTCGCGTTTGGCGATGCCGTCTGACTATCTGTTGTTAATAAACCCGCTGTCCGGAAGGATTATAGACCGCCGCCTGTGTGTAGCCGCTGACTATCATCGTCCAACCATTTGATGTGGCGGAACCGCAGCAAACATCCGGTCCACAAACATCACTATCAGACGTGGTTATATTGAACCATCGTGTGGTTCCGCCAGGCTCAGTATAGTAAAAGCCTGAATATTCGTAATAAACCGCTTCGAGCCATTGAAAGCCGTCGTAGTACCAACAGAAGCCATGATTCGTTTGCCAGCCCACACTACCTCCGCTCCCACTAACTTTGGTTTGCGACGGAATCGTGAAGAGCATAATCAATGTAAGCAGAACTATGACCCTGAATTTTCTGAACATGTTGATTCTCCTTTCAATTTCCAGTCTCGTTGAGAGTTGATTTGTCGTGGTTTGTCGAAGTAAAAAGAGGGCGGAAGTTCAATAACCTTCCGCCCTCGATTTTTGGGCCGGATACCTGTTCGATTTAGAACGTGTAACGCAGGCCCATCAGGATGCGGCGGTTGCCGCCATTGGTCGCCCACTGGTTGAGGAAGTTCGCGCCGGAGTTGACCGCGGTGTTCGGCGTGCCGAAATTACGCGTATTGGTGGCGTTGAAGAACTCGGCGCGGAATTGCAGGTTGTGACCTTCCACGAACCTCGTGTTCTTGAAGATGCCAAAGTCCAGGTTGGCAATGCCATCGCCGCGCAGCGTATTGCGTCCGACGTTGCCTACGCGAACGCCTGACGCTGGCAACCGCGCGAACAGATTCGCGCCGCCCGCCTGTCGAATCTCGATGAGGTTCATGCCGGACAGATCGAGCGTCGTGTTCAGGTTCGGGCGGATCGCGTTGCCGACCAGCGAGTCAATGCCGTTCAATGCGCCTGTCGGGTCAGCGCCATTCAACACCGTGAACGGCGTGCCGCTCTGGAGGGTAAAGAACGCGTTGGCCTGCCATCCGCCCAAAATGTGTCTCGCCAGTCCCTTCTGATCGCGGAAGAGTGGGAACTCATAAACGAAGTTGCCCGTCAAACGATGCGGACGGTCATAGCTGGAACGCGCGCGGTCGGCGCGGCGATTGAACGAATCCTGCGAGACGGCGACTTCACCTTGCGGCTGCGGGTTGAAAATCTCCGAAGCGTCGTCAATGAACGCGCTCCAGGTGTAATGCACGCCCGCGCTGAAATTCTGGCTCAGACGCTTCTCCAGGCTGCCCTGCAACGAGTGATAGATGGATGAAGCGCAGTTGCAGCGCAAGCGTATGATGCCGCGCGCCGGATCAACACGGAACGGATTTGCGGGACTGCCCAAGGGCGCCCTCGAATCGAACGCCGCCGTCGTCGGCTGACGCGGATTGCCGTCAACCGTCTGGAATAGAGCCGTGCCCTTCGTTCCGACGTAGCCGACGCGAGCCACCCAATCTTTAGCCACCTCGCGCTGAATTTCGAGGCTGTACTGATCCGCATACGGCGAACGGAAGTCCTCGCCCACGATCGTGCGCGTGACGGTCAGCGGATTAGTGGCCGGGTTGAACTGCGCTGATTGCAAGTTCGTAAACGCGCCATTTGGCGTCGGGGAAAGCGCCGCCACAAACGGGAAGGCGCTGGCGATGTTCAGGTTGATGTTGATAAACCCGTAATCGTTCGTGCGCGAATAACCGCCGCGCACCACCAGCTTGTCGCCGCCAGTCAGCCGGCCGAGGACGCCGGCGCCGCTCGTGCGTGGGTTCCAGTTGAATCCGAAACGCGGCTGGAAGTTGTTCATGTCGCGTTTAGGCACGGGCGTGAAAGCGAAATTCTGATTGTTGTTGTTGGCCGCGACGATCTTATCGCTGATCGGAACGAGCGAATCAATCGAGTTGCCCGGCGTTTCGTAACGCAGCCCGAAACTCAGGCTGAAGTTCGGCGCGATCTTCCATTCGTCCTGCGCGTAGAAAAAGTAGTCGTACCAGTTGTAATACTGAAGCTCTTGCCCGCCCGGCACTGGTTTGTTGATGGCCGTAGTGATGGCGGTGTCGTTGACGAAAGTATGGAGGTTCTCGTAGACCAGGCGACCGCGAATCACCGGCAGGAAGAAGCTCTTGACCTGCACCCGGCGGAAATCGAAGCCAAACTTCGCGGCGTGGGCCCCGCGCGTGTACGAAAGATTATCGAGAATCTGATAGGTGTTGTTGAAACGGAACTGCGGCAGGTTGACCGCCAGCCCAATCGCAGTACGTGTGCCGACGGCGTTGAAGCCGATCAAGCCGAGTTGATTGATCTCGATGGACGGAATGGTTTCGGACGACGGATCCTGGGCGTCGGTCACGGAGCCAAACCGCTGATAGGCGATGCGCGCCTCGTTGACCAGCGAATTGGACAGAAGGCTGGTCACGCCGATGTTGGCCGATTGGTTGCGCGACGTGACGACACTCGCCAGACCTTGCGGGGTGGCCTGACCGTCTCCGACGCTGTTTTGATCATTGAAGAAGTAACGACCGTTGATCTGGTGCTTTTCACTGAAGCGATGATCGCCGCGCCCGCTCCATTGATGGTTGTTGAACCTTATCAGGTTCGCGCTCGTCAGCGATCCCAGCGGCACGGAGATGCAGCTCGGGTCTGGCTGCTGCCCGGCAACGGTAGGATTGCAGTTTGCGCCGGCGACCGGCGCGAAGAGTGCTGTGGTGTTGTTGGCCGTCTGCGCCGCAGGCAGGAATTTCAGCAACGCCGCGACCTGCGGACGGCTGCCCACCTGCTGTTGCAGAATCTGACGGCCAGCTTCGGTCGGGGCGCCGCTGATCGTTGCGCCCGATCCCAATTGGCGATCTGTCCATCGCTGGTACGAACCAAAAAAGAAGGTCTTGTCTTTAACGATCGGCCCGCCCATGGTTCCACCGAATTGGTTCTCGTTACGGCGCGGCGCGTCTGTGAATCCTGCAGCCTTGTCCAGATTGCTGCGGGCGTTGAAAACTTCGTTGTTGTTGAACCAGAAGGCCGAACCGTGGAGGTTGTTTGTTCCCGACTTGGTGATGACGTTGACGACCGAACCGGCGGCGCGGCCATATTCCGCCGTAAACTGATTAGTCACCAAGCGGAGTTCCTGCACCACGTCCGGATTGTTGATCGGCTGCTGTGAGCCGGAGACGCTGGGATCGTTGCTGTCCTGGCCGTCGAACATGAAGTTGTTCGAGCGCAGGCGCATACCGTTGACTGAGAAATTCATGCCCTGCGCGAAACCGGTCTGGCCGCTTCCGAGCTGGCTGACGCCGGCCGCCGATAACGCCACGTTCAAAATATTGCGATTGGGCGCCAGCGGCAGCTCCGACAGACGCTTGTTGTCGAAACGCGTACTGACTTCGGCGTTGCTCGTGTTCAACAGCGACGCGTTCTCAGCGACGGTAACGACCTCTTCCACGGCGCTGGGCTTCAGCGAAGCGCTCACCACCGCTTCCTGATTGAGCAGAAGCTCCACGCCGGAGCGAACCAGCTTCGCGAACCCGTTCGCTTGAATGGTAATTTCGTAATTGCCGACCGGCAGGTTCGGGATACGGTAACGTCCCTCGCTGTCCGTGGTCGCGGCGCGCGATTCATTCGTGCCGACGTTGCGAGCGGTCACCGCCGCGTTGGCGATCACGCCTTGGCGCTCATCGGTCACAATACCTGAGATCGCGCCTGATGTCGCTTGCGCATTGGCCTGCGAAATCGCTCCCGCCATCCACGTGAACAGCAGGGCGAGCGACAGGGCTAAAAGCCTGATTGTCCTTGTCATAACTATCCTCCAGGAAAGAATTTTGGTTTGTAGATTTCCCTTTTCCTTGAACTGGTCTTAGCTAGGAATGCGCTTGTTATTGATCAGAATTCAGAAGATCCATTAAATGGCGAAAACAAGCATATTTTCTTGGATTCGCTTCCCGCGAAATTGGCAGCAAGTCACGTTCCCGATTAGCTAAAGCAATAAGAGAGTTGCTAAGGCGAGTTATCCAGTGAACTTAAATCCAGCGAGAATGAATCGCGCTTCACCAATGTACAGAAATTTGGAATACCGTTTCAGATTTTCGTATAGGCGAGATCGCTATTGAATGCCCGATAGGCCGAGGTTGGTCGAAATAACAAAGAGGGCTGAGGTTCGAAAACCTTCAGCCCTCCATTTGGGGGTTCGGATACCCGTTCGATTTAGAACATGTAGCGCAGGCCCATCACGACGCGGCGGCTGCCTCCGTTTGTCGCCCATTGGTTAAGGATTGACTTGAAGCAGCAGGACGCGAAGCCGGAGCGCAATTTGTAATTTGAGATTCGAGACTGGTCATTACCTTGGAAATTGATCCATATTCTTCGGGGCTCGTCGGGCATCGACCGCGTCGGCCTTCAGGCAATACCAAATCTCAAATCTCAAATTACAAATGGAAAATTCTCTTCCTTCCTGATTCGGCGCCTACTTCCTCACAGCCTACTTCCTCACAATTGGATACTGGATGCCCAATTGTTCCAGGTAGGTTTTGTACTTGGCCGGATCGTAGTAATACTTCTTCAACTGTGGCGCGAACCGCTCCATCTTTTCTTTATTCAATTCAATCGCGGGTTGATCCGACGGATTGATCAGCGGCTGGTATTTGATCTCTTTCGTCTGCACGTTATTGAAATAGTCCCACGCCTGCTTCACCAAATCGGCTTTGAGGAGAAAGTCGAGCGCGGTCATCGCCTGAACCTTCGCGCCAGCGGTCGAGCCTTTATGCGCGATCGGCGTGGCCATCGCCACGGCGTTCTCCCAACTGTGGCCGGGCAGGTTCGGGATGTTGGCTGGGAAACGCATATAGACCATCGGTACGTTCCACGAAATGTCGCCGACATCGTCCGAGCCGCCGCCCATCACAATCTCTTTCGGCCCTTCGAGCGGCTTGACCTTCAGCTTCAATCCGTCGGTCTTCGCCTTGATCTCCTGCTGCAAAGCTTTCGCCAGCGTCTGGTCGGCGTCGCTCCATTGGGGCATGCCGACGGCTTCGATATTTTTTTGCTGAACTTCGGCGACGACCTTGTTGAAATGGTTCGGCCACGCTGAGCCGACCATGCGCTGCGTGACCGTGGTGTCGGTCATCATCGCGGCGGCCTGCGCCATCTTGTTGCCGAGTTCGTAAAGCTCCTTGATCTTCGGATAATCGAGTTCGCGGAAGTAGTACCAGACCGAGGCCGCCTGGGGCACCACGTTCGGCTGATCGCCGCCGTTCGGGATGACATAATGCGACCGCTGCTGCAAACGCAAATGCTCGCGTCGAAAATTCCAGCCGATGTTCATCAGCTCGACAGCGTCGAGCGCGCTGCGGCCCGACCACGGCGCGCCCGCGGAATGAGCCGCCTTGCCGGTGAATGAGTATTGCACCGAAACCAGGCCGCTATTGCGTTCGGGCTGCCCCCAGGTCGTCGCGAAATCGTTGTCAACGTGCGAGCCGAGCATGATGTCCACGTCTTTGAAAAGACCCGCGCGGACGAAGAAAGCTTTGGTCGCCACCAATTCCTCGGCCACACCGGGATAAAGCCTGAGCGTTCCGGGCAGCTTGTGTTTCTCCATCAACTGTTTCAGCACGATCGCGGCGGTGACGTTCACCGCCTGGCCGGAATTGTGCCCCTCGCCGTGACCTGGAGCGTCCGGGATGATCGGGTCGTGATAAGCCACGCCGGGTTTTTGAGAGGCGCGCGGGATGCAATCAATGTCGGTCATAAAACCTATAACCGGTTTGCCCGAACCGTAACTCGCCACCCACGCGGTCGGGATTCCCGCGACGCCGCGCTCCACCTTGAATCCGTTCTTTTCGAGTATGCCGGTGACGTACTTGCTGGTTTCGTACTCATGAAACCCCAACTCGGCGAAGCTGAAGATGCTGTCCACCATCTCCTGGGTCAGCTTCTGCAACTTGTCAATCTCGGCGACGGCCTCGCGCTTCAGGTCGTCGGGCGTTTTTGATTCCTGTGTGCGCGCGGACGGAACAATCGCCAACGCGAACGAGAGAGCGAGAAAGCACAGAGCGATCCTCTTCATCGTTAAGCCTCCGGTTTGAATGTTGGTTGGATGTCGAAAAATCGTACGCATAGTCGGGTTGGGGCAAGCGGCTGTCAAGGCTCTCATCGCCTGACGGCGTTGTGGCGCCTGAAAAAACTGTCACAACCCTGATCGCGCCTGCCCCGCTCCCGGCCTAGTCTGCGCCCGTCAAGTTCCTGACTGCGGAGTCAATCAACAACTTCAACTTCAGAAAGGAAAATTATGAAAGCTCTTCGATATTTCTTCTGTCCGGTACTATTGGTTGTCTGTCTGTCATGGTCTGCTTTGGCGCAAGAGGCCCCCAAAGCCGAGATGTTCGGCGGTTACTCGTATCTGCGGGTTAACCCTGGCGGGAGAGGCGATAATATCAGCGCGCATGGATTCAACACGTCCCTGGCCGGGAACGTCACCAAAAGCCTCGGCCTCGTCGGCGAATTCAGCCGTTTCACCCAATCGGAGTCACTCAATCTCGGCGACCTTTTCAACGAACCGGGTCTGGGCACGGCCAACGTCAAAGCCCGCGTGTCAACTTACCTGTTCGGCCCACGCCTCACGCTTCGCACAGGGAGCGCGGAGCCGTTTGTTCACGCCCTGGTTGGCGGCGCGCGAAATAGCTTCGAGAGTTCGGTGGCCGGATTCTCGGGGAAGTTTTCGGACAATGGATTCGCTTACGCGGTGGGAGGCGGACTTGATGTCAAGCTGCATAACAACTTTGCTATCCGCCTCGGCCAACTGGATTACCTGCGGACCAAAGTCGCCGGTGAAGGGTTGAACAGCTTACGTTACTCGGTCGGGGTAGTTATCCGTTTTGGCGCCCGGTAATTCCCTTTCGAGCGGCTCCGGGGAAAAGATCAGCAAACACGAAATCAGGAAGACCGAAGAATACTGAGGATGTACAGCGGGCGACCTCGGGCTGCTGAAAGTTCCTTCAATCAACCCGTTGTGGCAACCCGTTACCCGTTATGGCAACCCGTTGTGGAGCTTTCAGCAAACCGAGGAAGTCCGCCGCGCCATTCTTCAAAGAGGAGAACCAAGATGAAACGACTCAACCTGCTTGTCACACGATCCGTCGCAGTCACGCTGACAGCCGTTGCGCTCACGGTCGCTCAATCTTCGCCCGCTACGGCGCAGGTCGATCAATCGTCCGCGCAAAACAGACCCGCGCCGAGAGCCGCGACGGAAGAGATGATCTATGACAGCCCGAACGACATATTGAGTTCGGCGCGTGTCCTGTTCGTGCGCTCCCGTTCGGGGTTCTTCGAAGGGGAGGTGTTCGAGAGGGAGATCCTGAAGCGCGGCGAGAAAGAGAAGATGGAACTGTTCATCACGCGCGACGAATCGCAGGCCGATCTGATCGTCGAAATCTACAGGAAGAAATTTACCACCAGGTTCGTCTTCAGCTTGATCGAGCCGAAGACGAGATTGGTTGTGGCGAGTGACAGATCGAGTTCGTTGGGCGGAGACATCGAACCCGATCTCGCGAATCTGCTGATCAAAAAATTCAAGGCCGCGCGGCTGGCGGCCGGGGCGGCAGAAAAATGAAAGACAGGAATATCAGCCAGCAGGGGCGCGCCGGCCGTTTTCGGTAGATCCGCACTTAACCGTGGTGGATGACTAATGATGTTGAAGAGAGATTACGGAACAAACGGAAATAACGGAACAGACGGAAGATTTTCTGGTTTTTCTTCCGTCTGTTCCGTTATTTCCGTTTGTTCCGTAATCTCTCTTCGACCTGGCATAACGCTCTCCACGATTAAATGTAGACCTACCCCGTTTTCCTGTCTTTCATTTTCCTGTCCAATTTTCCCTTACGCCTTGACGTTGTCGCGCGAACGATCCCAAAAAACGGGCTTCTTATGCTTCGCCGACCAGTTGACCATGTGCGCGACGGCGGCGGCGCGATGACCGGCATAAACGTCTTCGACCGGCTGTTTGCGATCCCGGACAGCTTTCTGGAAGTTCTCGAAATGCAGCATCGTCGAGTTGCGTCCGACACCGCTCCATCGCTCTTCGCCTTCGATGACTTTCGGGTCCCACCGCTGCGGCATTTCGGCGGCGATCACTTTCGGGTCTTTGTAGTAAGCGCTCTGCAACTCGCTCGGCCACGATTCGACGATCCAGCCGTTGTCTTCGATCGGGTTGTCGGGGGTGAAAACAAGCTCCCGGCCCAGCGTCAGCGTGCCCTTCGTGCCGAGGATCTGGACGCCGCGTTCGCCCGCCGATTGATTGTTGAAGGTGCCGCTCAGGTTCACCGTGAAGCCTTCTGGGTATTGCATGATCGCGTCGAGCGTGTCGGGCACATCGCGCGATTCTTTCCAGCGGTAGAGCGAGCCGGCCGCCGTGACCATATCCGGCGCCTGCGCGCCCATCACAAAATGGATCGTCGTCATCACGTGAACGAACAGGTCGGTGGCCATTCCGCCCGAGTAGTCTTCGTAACAGCGCCAACGGAAAAACCTTTCCAGGCTAAACTGGCGTTTGGGCGCCGAGCCCAAAAACATTTCCCAGTTGACAGTCTCCTGGTTAGCGTCCGGCGGGATCGGGTAAATCCACGCGCCGCCGGCGGTGTTGCGATTGACCGTCGCGCGGATCATCGTGATCTGGCCCAGGCGGCCCGATGCGATAATTTCTTTGGCTTTGATCTGCGCCGGCGAGCTGATGTTCTGGCTGCCGACCTGGAGGATGCGATTGGTCTTTTTGACCGCCGCGATGATCTCCACGCCTTCGTCAACCGTGTAGCTGAGCGGCTTTTCGATGTAAACGTCCTTGCCCGCTTCGAGCGCGGCGATGGCGTGCTGTTTGTGCAGGTGATCCGGCGTGCCGATGTAGACGGCGTCAACGCCCGGCGCGGCCAGCAGCTCACGGTGGTCCTTGTAGAGTTTCGCGCGGCCTTTCGTCATCTCGACGGCGTGTCCGAGACGCCCTTTGTAGGCGTCGCAAAGCGCGACGACCTCGAACCCCGGAATCTTCAACACGTCGTCAAGGACCTGATGCGCGCGCGCGCCGGTCCCGATGAAACCCAGCGTAACGCGCCCATTCGGGCTGTCGGTGTTGTCGAACGCGGCTTCGGTACGGCGGCTCATTCCCAGCGTCAACCCTGCTCCCGCGCCCGTCGCTGCGCTGCGCTTGATGAATTCGCGGCGATTGATCCTGTCTGTCATATTGGTTCCTCCAGTTTGATCCGTGTATGCCGAGTCAGTACCGCGAGCGGTAGCGAGCGTAGCTTGATCAGTGAGCAGATTGATCAAGCCACGCTCGCTACCGCTCGCGGTACTGACTCGTTTAATCTTTTCCCGCCAACAACTCTTTGATCCATTCTTCCATCTCGGCTTTGAGCCGGACGAATCTTGCGCCCGTCGCCTTGCCCTCGAAACCCGCATGAATCCGCTTCACCAAACCGTCGCGCCCGATGAAGATCGTCGTCGGATACGCGCTGAAATTGACCAGTTGCGGCAGCTTCGACGACGAATCGTCAATTGCCCCGGCATACAGCATCGGATACGTGACGCCGAGGCGTTTGGCGAAGATTCTGACCTGTTCGGTGTCGCGCGCCGCGTCGCCCGTGTATTCAAACGAGAGCGCGACTACTTCCAAACCCTGCGCCCGATAGCGGTCGTAAAATTCCTGCAAGACCGGAGCCTCGTCGTAACAGTTCGGACACCAGCTCCCGGTGATCGTCACGACCACGGCTTTGTTTTTGAACCGCTCGCCGGTTGAAGAAACGGTCTTGCCGTCCAAATCCGGAAAGCTGAACCGGAACGGCGCCGCCCCGTCGCGCATCCGCGTGTGGTTGTTCGGATCAGGCAGACCGGCGACGCTCGATTTGTTCTCGGCGGTCAACCGCTCGGCGACGACTCTGCGTTTCGGATCGTAGAGACCGAAATCAACAAAGCCTTCGAGCGAACCTTGCGGCGTGAGCGTGGCTTTGAAGACGCGGCAGTTGATCCCATCGAACCGGTTGAGCGTCAGTTGATTGTTTTCAAAAGAGCCGGTCATCTCTCCCCAATCGCCCGAAAGAGGAATGATCGTGCCCTGAGCCTTCGATCCTTGCTGCTTGAACGCCGCGCGCCAAAGACTGACCTTCGGCTCTTCGCCGACGCGCATCACCCATTCGCCGCTGACGTCCGCCGAAGAGTTTGACTGATTTGTAGCAGCCTGCGCCGCGTTGTCAGAACCGGTCTCGCGTTCCGCGCGAAGCTTACGTACGAGAATCTGTTTTCGCCATTGCCGTGTGAACCCTCCGCCCAGCTCATCGCCGGTAATCACCGCGTTCAACTCAGCGTCGTAAAAGTCATAGCGCAATTTGAGCGTGGCGCCTTCAAACGAGCCGCTGGTCGAAACCGTGCGGTCGTCGCCGTTGACCAGCGAACCGACGACACGGCCGCCCTCGCGCTTCACTTCGAGCGTGAACGCGACCTCTTCGCCCGAATTGTTTCTGATGAAGCCTCGCCAGACACCCGTCGGGTCGGCGTTCTTCTTACAAGCCGAAAAGCCAACAACGAGGATGATCAAAGAGAAAAGGCTCAGAGCGAACCCAAGCCTCCGTGGAACAAGAGAAACGCGAGATGGAGTCATTATTTCAGCACCGATTGTTTTGACCGCCACATCCGAACCGTGTTGATGTAAGACGGAGCGAAGTATAGGGCTGGCTTTGTAAAGGCGCAAAGGCGCAACGGAATTTTCCTCAAACGCGGCGCTGTCGGTTCGGCTTGTCTTTTGATCGGCTTGTCGGCTAAAAAGGCTCTTCGGGCACACGTTTCAAACACGCTCTTCTCAAATGACGAAGGAATCGAAATGAAAGTCGAAGGGTCTCACACGATCAAAGCGCCGCGCGAATTGCTCTACCAATTGATGATCGATCCCGAAATTCTGCAACGTTGCGTGCCGGGATGCCAATCGCTCGAAGCCGCCGAGGACGGCTCGTACAAGATGATTTTGAAAGCCGGCGTCGGGTCGATCAAAGGCGTCTTCACGGGTTCGATCCGGCTGGACGAGATGCGCGAGCCCGAGCATTACAAGATGATCGTTGACGGCAAAGGCTCGCCGGGCTTCCTGAGGGGCGAAGGCTCGATTGATCTGATTGAACAAGGCGAGGAGACGCTGGTCAATTACTCCGGCGATGTCAGCGTCGGCGGAACCATCGCCAGCGTAGGCCAGCGGATGGTTCAATCCTCGGCGAAGATGATGGCCGGGCAATTCTTCGCCGCAATCGAAGCCGAAGCCACCGCAATCGTCAAAGCCGAAGAGAACGGCGAATATACGCCTCCCAAACAAGGATTCATCCGCAACACCATCCGGCAGATCAGAAAGTGATAGCCTTAATTCCGGAGAAACGCGGGCTTCAGGCCTGATCCGCGAGAAAATTTACCGCTCACACCCGATTGGATATTGACTCGGGCTGAGGTTTCTGTGTTAAATGCCCCATCTCATTAATGTTTGACCGTGACTGAAATTTTTGAAGCAACTGCTATCTGACGCCCCGCCAACGAAGTGCTCCTTAACGAAGTCCGGTATTGATTTCCCCCATGCCCTATTCACCGAGTCTCTGATCGGTGAGTCTCACAAAATTACGGCGGCTGCATGATTTCACTGGGATTCAGGCAGACACCCGTCTGTTTGCGTAATTGTGTTGGATTGCCGCTTCATTACGGCGCGCGCCCATTGCGGCCTGTAACCCCGTCGTCGCGCCGCTCGTCACCGGAAAGCGAATTTAATGGCGTATCGCCCGATTTCAACCGGCGGCGGAAGGCGCTGATGTGCGCCTGATTAAGCGTCAAGGAAAGGCCGGGGAAATGATCGGCAATCAGCCGACCCTCTCTCCAAACATCAGGAGAAAAAATGTCACCCGAAGACAAGGTCAATAAGCTAGAGACTGAGCATTCAAACGTCTCTGCAATCCACCCGTTCGATAGGAATAAGAACATTACATCCACTAAAAACTTTGGCAGAAGCTTTGGCAATGGGATTTCCCTCGACCAGCCCGCATATGAAGAGGAAGGGACGGAAGCTACGTTGAAGACAGATGATCCGGCGGCGCACTCGCCATCTAATTTGCAACTTGTGGGAGGAGCGCCCGCCCAATCCGAACAGCTCAGATCATCCAATAATATGGGCAACACAGGCAACATGGGTAACACGGGCAACGCCGGCGGCGACACCTTACCCACCGGATCGGAGAAGTTGCGGACCGAGATCGTCGCCAAAGTGCGCGAGGCCGAGACGCGAGCGAGAGAGGCCGAAGAGAAATACAAACAGGCCGAAGCCAAATTAAAACAGGAGCAAGCACTGCGGCTGCTGGCCGAGCAGCGAGTCGAAGAGATCGAAGAGGAATACAAACAGCGGCTCGCGGCCGGGGAGGCGGCGGATTTCTCGCGCCTTGAACTGGAACTGGCTCTTGCGGAAACCGAAGCCCAAATAAAACAGGAGGCCGAGGCGCGCCTGCAGATCGAAACAACGCTGGCCCAGGTCAGAAACGACGCCAGAGTCGAAGCTCAATCGGCCGCGTTTGCTCTTGAGGCGGCCCAAACGGCGCTGGCCCAGGCCAGAAACGACGCCAAAGCCGAGGCGCAATTAGCCTCGCTCGCCCTCGAAGAAGTCGAGACGGCGCTGACCCAAGCCAAAGAGGAAGCCGGCGCCGAGGCTCAATCGGCCGCGCTCGCCATCGAGGAAGCGGAAAGATACATCGCCGAGTTGGAAGCCAGCGTCCGCGCCCTCGAGGAGAAGACCGCTGCCGCGGAATCAACCGCGCTAGCCCTTGAGGAGGCGGAAAGGCGCATCACTGAGCTGGAAGCCGGCGTCCGCGACGTCGAAGAGAAGACCGCCGCCGCAGAATCGACCGCGCTCGCTCTTGAGGAGGCGGAAAGACGGATCGCCGAGTTGGAAGCCGGCGTCCGCAGCGTCGAGATGAAGACCGTCGCCGCGGACGAGGCGGCGCGCGACGCGCAATCGCTGATACGCGAGGCTGAGGCGCGCGCGAAAGAGGCTGAAGGAAAGCTCGAAGCTTCCGAGGCCAGGTTGCAGACTGAGGTCGAGACGCGGATAGCGGCCGAACTGAAGGCCAAGTCCATCGAAAATGAGTTCAAAACCGACCTGGAACTGGATTGGGCCCGATTCGAGGCCGACATTGAAAAAGCCGAGGCCGCCGTCAGGGCAAGAGAAGCAGCCATCGCCAAATCCAGCGCTGAGCAGGCTCGCCGGGATTCCGAAGAGCTGGTACAACAGCTCTCCGCGCAGCTTGAAGCGGAGCAGCAGACGCGGGCCGAAATCGAAAGAAAGCTGGTCGAGTTGGAAGCCAAAGTCGAAAAGGGAAAAGCAAAATTCAACTTTGGCGGCGATCGCAAGCTTGCTGAAACTGAAGCCGCATTGAAGGCCGCGAACGAAGCCAGAGCGGACGCGGAACGTAAGCTCGCGGAAATTGAGCGAAAACCGCCAGGGGTGATCGCAGGGGCCAGCCGCGGCGCCGAGAGCAAACTGGCCGAAGCGAAATCCGGAGCGCGTGAAGCCAAGAGCGCGCCGCGCGACAATGAAGCCCCGCTTAAGAAATTGACGCGGGGAGTCGAAGTGAAGCCCAGCGAAGCTCCGGTAAAAAGCGCTCCGGCGGTAAGACCAAATCCATCGCTCGTTACGCTGGGGCTTTCAACCGAATCACCCGCTCCACGCGACAATGAAGAGATATCCTTGAAGGGCAAAATCAAACTGGTGGGTTATGGCGTGGTGATCTCGCTGCTGCTCGTGGCGCTGATTTTTCTGGGACTGACGGCGTACCGCCTCCTTTAATCGCCGCGAAGCTTGTTTGGGGACAACTCGCTCAGAATGGAGAGAGTCAGAGAGGACGCTTCAAATTTGATGTCCGCGCCCGCGCAGGGTAAGCTGATGGCGCGTTGTCCTTAAATAACCATTTTCCAGAGGCGGTATCAAATGTCGAAAAATCATAAGCTCCTGACAGGCGCCATTGCTGTCATTGCGCTTCTCTCGCTGCTCCTCGCCGCAACCGCCCGAGCCCAAGTCACGCTGAAACTCCTTGGCCAACTCGATCCCTTCGATGGCGAAAACCGTTACGGCGACGTCTGGGGCGAAGGCAATTACGCGTATCTGGCTTCGTATAACGGCACGGGCGTGATGATCATCGATATTTCCGATACCTCCAATCCGAAGCTCGCCGGGCATTACAATCCGGCCGAAGGCGGCCGCTTTCAAGACGTGATGGTCATCAACGGCATCGGCTATTTTTCGAGCGAAAACCGCGGCGGCCTTCACATCGTCGATGTGCGCGATCCTGCAAACCCGGTCATGCTGAGCCAGATCAACACTGACAAGAACGGACATCCGAACGTTCACGAGTTGTGGGTCGCCGATGGCGCGCTGTACGAAGCCGATTCGAGAACCAATCGCGTCAAAGTCTTCGACGTGACAAACCCCGCTTCGCCGGTCTTTGTTCGCGACATTGACACCAACGATCCGCGCATTCATGCCGCCATTGTTATCAACGGGAGGCTTTTCACTTCAGGGCTGGGCGGCAAAACCGATATTTACGATGTGCGGCGCGTGTTGGTCGAACAACCGGCGCATCTCGGCACGGTTGATTCCGGCACGGGTTCGCACAGCAGTTGGGTGAGCAATGACGGGAAGATTCTGGCGGTCGCTCGCGAGACGCCGAATGGCGACGTTCGCCTGTTCGACATCACCAACCCGTCAAGCGCCACGCTGATCTCGACTATCTCGGCGCAATCGCTCGGCATTGAAGCCTTCTCTCCACACAATCCCTACATCGTCGGCAACCTGCTTTTCGTTTCGTGGTATCAGGCGGGTCTGGTGGTTCTTGACATCAGCGCTCCATCGCAGCCGCGACTGGCCGGCTCGTACGACACAACCTCGGCCACGGGCGCCGGGTTCGACGGATGCTGGGGGGTCTATCCGTTCCTGGGTTTTGATCGCGTACTGCTGAGCGATATGGATAGCGGGCTGTTCATTGTAGACGCGGCCGCGGCGTTGGCTGGCCCGCGCACGGTTTCATCGGCGAGTTACAACATCTCGGCCATCGCGCCCAAAGCGATAGTCGCCGCCTTCGGATCGAACCTGGCGTCGATGACTCAAGGAGCCTCATCGATGCCACTGCCGACGGCAATCGCCGGGGCTTCGATCACCGTGCAGGACAGCGCTGGGATTGAACGTCCGGCGCCATTGTTCTTCGTCTCGCCGAATCAGCTCAATTACCAGATCCCCGCCGGAACAACGCCCGGCTCGGCTTTGATCAAATTCAATAACGGGATCGGTCAAACTGTCACGGGCTCCGCAATCATCGCGCCAACCGCGCCTTCGATCTTCACGCAGGACTCAAGCGGCGCGGGCGCGGCCTCGGCGCTGGACGCGTTCACCTTCACCCCCGCGCCATTCAACGCCACGCGATCCGGCGGCCTGCCCAACATCATCGCGTTTTTTGGGACAGGATTGGGCGCTGACGCGACCGATATTGACGCGAACGCCGGGCCGAATGTTCAGGCGACGATCGACGGGCAGGCGGCGCAAGTCCTCTACGCCGGGCGCGCGCCAGGATTCACCGGGCTGAATCAGATGAACGTAATATTGCCTCCGGGAATATCCTCCGGCAATCACAGGCTGGTAATCACGCGCGGCGGCGTTTCGAGCAACGCGGTTTCGATTGCGATCAGGTAGCGTTTAACAGCCGTCTCGAACAGTTAAATTCCCTCCTCAGCCGACAGATACCTGAACCTAATCCGATTCCAATCGGGCGCGGATTTTCAGTAGATTCCAGACCGCGCGCTCCGGCAAGGCACATTAGTTGTATGCCCTGTGAGGGAATATCTTTTCGCCATCGGCAATTGGACGAAAAGATATTGGCGAAGCGGCATGCGTTCGCCACGTCATCAAAAGAAAGGAAGGTCAGGATGAATCCGATTTGTACGCACCTTAATCAAATCCGCGAAGTCACACCGAGCGCGCAGGGCTGTGAGGACTGTCTGAAAATGGGCGACACCTGGGTGCATTTGCGCCTGTGCCGCACCTGCGGTCACGTAGGCTGTTGCGATTCGAGCAAGAATAAACACGCGACGAAACATTTCCATGCGACCCAGCATCCGATCATCAAGTCCTTCGAGCCTGGCGAGAGTTGGAGCTACTGCTACGTCGACCAGGTGGATTGGGAAGATCGCCCACTTCACCGGGGCGTGGGCGGACGTCAATGACGCGCGTAAACAGCGAAGGAGAGTGAGAGATGACAGCGAAAACCATTCGACAAAGCATACCGGCAAACACAGGGTGGCCGAGCCTGCCTTATGACGCGTGGCAGGATACGATGGAAACGCTGCACATGTGGACACAGATCGTCGGGAAGGTGAGGCTCGCGCAGGCGCCGATGATCAACCACTGGTGGCAAGTGCCGTTGTACGTAACCTCGCGCGGCCTTACGACCTCGCCGATCCCTTACGGCGAGCGCGCTTTTCAAATCGATTTCGATTTCATTGATCACGAGCTCCGCATCCGGACGAGCGACGGCGCGGCTCATTCTTTCGCGCTGCGCCCGCAATCGGTGGCCGATTTCTACCGCGAGTTCATGGCGGCGCTGCGCTCGCTCGGCATTGAAGTCAACATAATGACCAGGCCGGTCGAAGTCGAAAATCCAATCCCATTCGATCAGGATTACAAACACGCGTCTTATGACGGAGAGCAGGCGCATCTCTTCTGGCTCGCCCTGGCGCAGGCCGACCGCGTGATGCAGCAATTCCGATCGCGGTTCATCGGCAAATGCAGCCCGGTCCATTTTTTCTGGGGAGGCTTCGATTCGGCGGTGACGCGCTTTTCCGGGCGGCGCGCGCCTGAACACGCGAGCGTGCCGAACACCCCGGATTTCATCGTGCAAGAGGCTTACTCGCACGAAGTCAGCAGCGCCGGATTCTGGCCGGGCAGCGCCGCCGCACCTGAGCCGGTCTTCTACTCCTACGCTTATCCCGAGCCGGACAAATTCAGCGCCTGGCGCGCTCAACCCGACGAGGCTTATTACAGTCCCGAGATGAAAGAGTTCGTTCTGCCTTACGAGGTCGTGCGCCGGGCAAAAGAACCTGATCGGACGCTGATGCAATTTCTGCAAAGCACATACGAGGCGGCGGCCGATCTGGGCAAATGGGATCGCGCCGCGTTGGAGCGGAGAGAAGACAGTTGACATTGGCCAGCAAGAGAAGCGGCGGGTGGCGGACTGTAGCGCGTAAAAGAAATCTTTCGAGGCGACGAGAGAACCGATCTACGTCCAACTTATGTTCTTGGGCAGTTGGCCGTTTCCAACTAAAACCTAACACCCACAACCTACGGCCTATCTACTCATTTTTTGCGCTCTTCGCTCCGCGCCTCCATCGAGAATGAATCAAACGTTTCCATACAAATCCGGCCACTCCGGATGAGGCTTCCCGGTCCACACCCATACGATAAAATCGGTCATCGGCGGAGCGACTCCCAGTTCCCGCAAACGAGAGCTCACCTGCCCCCGATGATGGCTGCTGTGCATCGCGACCTGAAGCAGCGTCTGGTTCAATGTCGGGGCCACGATTTCCCGGCCCAATTGGGATGCGATCATCGCTGCCCACGGCAAGGTCACAGACCGCTCCAGCATCGCCTCATCAAGAGTATCGAGGAAGCCAGGCGCCTCGGTGTGGTATTGCCGGGCCCACTGTGCGATCGTGATCATCTCGGTGTGAGACGCGCTCGCGGCCTGATAGTCGAATGTCTTGCCACGCCAGATATGAAAGAACGCCTGCTGGACCAGGTGTATGTGTTGAAGCCGGTCTCGCAACACCGTGTCAGTTGCGGCGTTCGACGTGGCGAACACGGCCCTCCAAATCTCCGAGTCGGCCCATTGCATGTGCTGAAACAGCTCCCGTATCGAATCTAGAGAATTCATTTGGCAACCTCCTGGTTTACTCTTTTACCGAACCGTCATTGCCTTTGCCGCCTCCAACGCCTGGCTTAGCTCGCTGACCTTGGGTCCGCCGCCCTGCGCGAAATCGGGCTTGCCGCCGCCACGCCCGTCCAGACGCTCACACGCCGCTCGCATCAATGCGTTCATGTCGGCTGAGAGGTTTGCGGATCGGGCGAATACCAGGCGCGCGGTTCCGCTCTCTTTCGCCGCCAAAAGCGCGATCACATTG
>Ga0187894_10001652_pt1 | contig 28145 bp, 25 predicted proteins | sample GBC1701081metaG_FD_136650 | JGI IMG/M metagenome (GOLD analysis project Ga0187894, IMG submission 136650) | White microbial mat communities from a lava cave in the Kipuka Kanohina Cave System on the Island of Hawaii, USA - GBC170108-1 metaG ...
CGGACTGCCGTCGCACCTCGCCATCCCAGTCGATGCCCAGCCAGGCGAGATCCTCGAGGATCGCCGTCTCGAACGGCCGCTTGCAGCGACGGATGTCGATGTCCTCGATGCGCAGCAGGAAGCGTCCGCCTGCATCGCGCGCCAGCCGCCACGCCATCAGCGCCGAGAACGCATGCCCCAGATGCAGATACCCCGTCGGGCTGGGCGCGAAGCGGGTGACGAGGGGGGAGTCCACGGAACCTTCTGTCATCCCGAGCGAAGCGAGGGATCTAGGCCCACCGCCGCGCATAGATCCCTCGCTTCACTCGGGATGACAGCCAACGGATGGCACCGGCCAGCCTATTAGCATCACCCGCCCGCGCATGCTATGTCGCCGGCCATGACCATCCCGTTCCGCCTCGATGATGCGCGCGTGCGCGAAGGCATGGACTACCTGGCGCAGCTCGACCCGCGCTTCGCCGAGGCGCGCGCGACCTATGGCGACCCGCCGCTGCGCACGGCCGAGGAAGGCTTCAGCGCCCTGCTGCGCTCGATCATGGGCCAGCAGGTGTCGGTGTTCGCGGCGCGCGCCATCTGGGACCGCCTCGCCACGGCGGTCAATCCCGTGACGCCGGAGAACCTCCTGCGACTGGCCGACGAGGAGCTGCGCGCCTGCGGGCTCAGCAACAACAAGGTGAAGTTCGCACGTTCCCTGGCGCTCGACACCGTGGAGCGCCGCCTCGTGTTCGAGGACCTTCCGGGCCTCGACGACGAGGCGCTGGTGGCGGTGCTGACCCGGGCCAAGGGCATCGGCCGTTGGACCGCCGAGATCTACATGATGTTCGCGCTCGGCCGGCCCGACGTGATGCCGGCCAACGACCTCGGCCTGATCACAGCGGCCCAGCAGCTGCTGAAGCTGCGCCAGCGGCCCGAGCCGGAGCGGCTGTTGAAGCTCAGCAAGCCCTGGCGTCCGTGGCGCTCCGTCGCCGCCCTGTTCCTGTGGCATTTCCGGCGCAACATGCCGGACTTCAGCAGCAGCCCGGCGGCCCAGGCGCGGCGCGAGGCCGAGCGCCAGGCCAAGGAGGAACGCAAGGCGCTGCGCCTCGCCAAGGCCGCCGCGAAAACAGTCAATACCGCCAGCAAAGCACCCAAGCGAGCCGCCGCCAAAAAGCGCACCATTGCCGCCAGCCGGCGCAAACGCTTGAAGCGCGCGGCGCCAGCCCGCAACGGCCGCAGCCCGACCAGTCCGTCATCCCGAGCGTAGCGAGGGATCTTCCTGCCATGGAGTCTCCGTTCAAACTGTCATTCCGAGCGAAGCGAGGATTCTTTCGGAGTGACGCACCGTGCGCCTGTATCGAAAGATCCCTCGCTACGCTCGGGATGACAGGCCTTGAGCAGTGGTAAGCGCCGCTTCATGGATTCCTCGTTACGCTCGGCATGACATTGAAGGAACGACCAAGAGAGGCCAGATGTTCGAACTCGAAGGTCCGTCGCATCCGCCGGCATCGGGCGGCCCACCCAGGAAGCTGATCATCCTGCTGCACGGCTACGGCGCCGACGGCGAGGATCTGATCGGGCTGGCGCAACCGCTGTCGCAGCTGCTGCCCGACGCGGCGTTCCACGCGCCCAACGCGCCCTACCCCTGCGACGGCAACCCCCACGGCTACCAGTGGTTCGGCATCTCGCAGCTCGACCCGCACCTGATGTTCGCCGGCACGCGCGGGGCGGCACCCTTCGCCGAGGCCTTCATCGACGACAGGCTGAAGGAATACCGCCTCACCGAAGCAGACATGGCGCTGATCGGCTTCTCGCAGGGCACGATGATGTCGCTGCATATCGGGCTGCGCCGCGAGCGGCCGGTGGCGGGCATCGTCGGCTTCTCCGGCGTGCTGGCCGGCATGGACGCACTGAAGGACGAGATGCGTTCGCGCCCGCCGGTGCTGCTGGTCCACGGCGATGCCGACGAGCTGATCCCGGTGCAGCTGATGGACCGCACCGCGACGGCGCTGAAGGCTTGCGGCGTGCCCGTCGAGAGCCATGTCTCGCGTGGCGTCGGCCATGGCATCGACCAGGCCGGCCTGCAGCTTTGCGCCAGGTTCCTGCTGCGCGTGCTCGGAGGCAAATCGACATGAGGACGGCGCGCGCAACCGGGCTCAAGGAGAGCGTCGGCGACGGCATCGCGGTCGAGGGTACCGTCGCGCCGGGCTTCGAACCGGTGGCCGAGGCGTTCATCGAGAATTTCCGCCACCGCGGCGAGCTCGGCGCTTCGGTCTGCGTCACTTCAGGCGGCGAGATCAAGCTCGACCTGTGGGGCGGCATCGCCGACGGCAAGACCGGTCGCGCCTGGGACCGCGACACCGTGTCGATCGTCTATTCGTGCACCAAGGGCGCCACGGCCCTGTGTGCCCACGTACTGGCCAGCCGCGGCCAGCTCGACATCGATGCCCCTGTCTCGACGGTCTGGCCGGAGTTCGCGCAGAGGGGCAAGGAGCGCGTCACCACGCGCATGATGCTCGACCACTCCTCGGCAGTGCCGGCACTGCGCGACCCGGTGAAACCGGACGGTCCCTACGACTGGGACTACATGGCCGGGCGCCTGGCGGCCGAGGAGCCGTTCTGGGAGCCTGGCACGCGCAACGGCTACCATGGTTTCACCTTCGGCTGGACCGTGGGCGAGATGGTACGGCGCGTGTCCGGCAAGTCGCTCGGCACCTTTTTCCAGGACGAGATCGCGCGCCCGCTGGGTCTCGATTTCTGGATCGGCCTGCCGGAGGCGATCGAGCCGCGCGTGGCGACGATGGTGCCCTATGTCTACGCTGCCGGCGAGGCCAAGACACCCTTCATGACGGCGCTGGCGAAAGAGCCGAAGTCGATTCCGTCGCTGTTCTTCTTCAACGCCGGCCGCTGGCGCGTGGGCGCCAACACCCGCGAGGGCCATGCCGCCGAGATCGGCGCCGCCAACGGCATCACCAATGCCCGCGGGCTGGCCGGCATGTATGCGCCGCTGGCCAACGGCGGCGCGCTGGGCGGCGTGACCCTGGTCGACGACGTGACGCTGGCGCGCATGGGCGAAGTGTCGATGGCCACGCACTTCGATGCGACGCTCTACATTCCCACGCGCTTCGCGCTCGGCTTCATGAAGTCGATGGACAACCGCAAGCGCAGCATCGCGGCGACGCTGTGGGGCGAGGACTGCGACAGCGTCATCCTCGGCTCGCCGGCGTTCGGCCATGTCGGCGCCGGCGGCTCGCTGGGCTTCGCCGACCCGGCCTGCGGACTGTCGTTCGGCTACACCATGAACAGGATGGGCCCGGGCCTGCTGCTCAACGCCCGCGGCCAGGCGCTGGTCGATGCCACCTACCGCGCGCTCGGCTACCGCTCCAAGGACGCCGGGGTATGGCTGGCATAAGCGGCGAGGCGATCCGGCCGGCGACGCCGGCCGACCGGCCCTGGCTGGTCACCGCGATGGCGGGGATCAGCGATCACGAGCGCACGTTGCACGATTCGCGCCGGCCGGGCGCGGACTGCGCCGATGCCTACCTGGCGCAGGTCGAGGCCGCCATCGCCGAGCATGGCGGCGCGATCCTGATCGCGACCCGCTGCGAGGCACGGCTGGGCTGCATTGCCTTCCGTGTCGCGCACAACGACAACGCCGCCGAGACACCGGACTCCAACGTCTTCGGCTACGTGTCGGACCTCTTCGTTGTCGAGCCAGAGCGCGGGCACGGGCTTGGCGGCCGCCTGCTCGCCGAGGCCGAGCGCCATTTCCGTGCCGCCGGCCTGCGCCGTATGCGCATCGGCTCGCTGGCAGCCAACACCGCGGCCGTGCGCACCTACCGCAAGTTCGGCTTCGACGACTACGAGATGGTGCTGGAGAAGCGGCTGGGCCCGTAAATCTCTACTTCGCGCGTTGCTTGCTCTCATCGTAGGCCTTGAGCACGCGTTTGGGTGCCTGGGCACGCCAGACCCTGATCAAGTTCGCCTGCGCCCACTGGAGGTCGAGCTTCTCCGGCCGCACGAGAACCAACGGGTGGCCTTTGTAGTGGGCCGTGACGAAGAACACGCTCGGCTCGGCTTCGACGAGCATCTCGCCCTCTTCGACAGGAACCTTGAACACCACCGCGTCTTCGTGCGGGCTCCACCAGACCCACAGCTTGCTATGCGCCTTGAGTGTCGGCTGTCCGTGCGAGGTCGTTTCCTCGACGCCTGGCAAGCCAAGGCCCAACGCCATTTTCCGCAGCCGATCCCAGTCGCGTTGCCGCTCGGGCTTCATGGCGCACCTCGCGCCGGATCGTGGTCGGTGCTGGACGGCAGCCGCCCTTATCCGAACACGTCCTGCAGGACGCCGTCGCGCACCACCACGGTGTTGTCGACGGTGATGGTCGTGCGCATTACCGGGATGTCGAAGTGGCCGGCGGTGTAGCGTCCGGCGAACTCGTTGGCGCCGGTCGAGAACAGGAAGTTGCCGGCCGTCGCGCGCAGCTCCGTGCCGTTGAAATCGCGCTGGTCGTACATGGCGAGCGACTCGTAGCGCGCGGCCGGGTTCATGCCGAAACCGACATGCGATACCGCATAGGCCTCGCGATCGCCCCACGCGGCGAGGTAGGCGCGCATCATCTCGGCGTCGGCGCCCGAGCCCTCGATGCGCGTGACGTAGTCCTTCTCCAGCGTCAGGGTGACCGGCGCCTCCAGGTAGCGCTTGAATGTCAGGTTCACGTCGCCGCGGTCCAGCACCAGCGTGCCGTTGACGGAGCCGTTGCCGGGGAAGCTGACGACCATGCCGCCGGGCCAGTGCGCCAGCGTGCCCGGCTTGTCGGTCCAGCCCCAGATGCCCACGGTCGGGGCACCGGTCATGTCGATGGCGACGTCGGTGCCGGCGGCGGAGGTCACCGTCATGCGCTTCGAACCGCGCATCATCCTCGCCGCCGCGCGCACGCGGGCTTCCAGCCTGTCGTCCGGCCGCAGGCGCTCGAGCGCCTCGGGATGCTCGTTGGAAACATAGAGCACGCGCGCGCCGGCCTTCAGGATCTGCGGCGTCTCGGGCGCATGCATCAGGCCTTCCAGGCTGCAGTCGACGACGAAGCCTGCCTGACCCAGCGCCGAGATGACCGGGGCGAGGCCGCCGATTGCGACGCTGGCGCCGGTCGAACGGATCGGAACGGGATGCGGATTGCGCGGAGTCGGCAGCACGATGTGGAACGGACGCGCGCCCATGCGCAGCAGTGCCAGCTCGGCAAGATGCACGTTGAGCTGCCGCGACTGGGTCTCCGACAGGATGGCGGCGCTGTCGCCCGCCTTGACGCCACAGCGTCCGAACGTCTCGCTGAAGGCGTCGATCCACTTTGCTTCGATCCGATCAGAGAGCATGGACGATCTCCACTCGCGCTATGGGCGGCATGATACGCAGGTGGATGGGAGCGGCCAAGCGCCACCGCCACCAAGGGAAGCCGGAGAAGGCCCTGCCGACGAGGGCGCAAGCCGGCTACGCCTTTGCGATGGCCCGCAACATGCGGCGCGTATTCGCCAAGGCAATGCACGGCGCGATGCAGAATGCGAGAAACAGCCAGGAGCCGGCATGTATGACCTGCGCCGGGGTTGTCGCCGTCGCCAGACCCGCCGCATTGGCGACGATACCGGCGAAGGCCGAACCGAACGCGATGGCGGTTTGCTGGGTTGTCGCAATGAAAGAGCTGGCCACGTCCCGTTCGGACACGGGCGCGGCGGCGATCATCCGTGTTCCCAAGTGCGACCAGCTCATACCGATGCCGCCGCCGATCAGTATCAAGGCGACAGCCACGGGCAGGATGGAACCGGTCGACAGCGCCCAGGCCATCGTCGCGGTGCCGGCTAGCATGACGGCGGGGCCGACGGCCATGACTCGCCACGCCGCCGCGCCGACCGCCGACGCCGTCATCAGTGCCGCGGCCGTCCAGGACAGCGACTGAACCGCGGCCATGTAGCCTCCTGCCATCGCATCGAACCCGCTTCCGACTTGCAGGAGGTAGGGAATGAAAGCGGTGGCGCAGGTCCCGGAAGCGAGCAGGGTCATCGTCAAGGAGACCGCGCCCAACCCCGTGCGCGGATCGAATGCGCCCACCGGCAACAGCCGGGCCGCCGAACGGTGATCCAGCCGCAGGAAGCAGGCCAGCAGAACGGCCGCGGCCGCGACGGCGCCAGCCGACAACCAGCCGCTGCCGGCAACACCGGCGGATGCCAGCGCCGCGACAGCCGCGGCGAAGAGCGCGAGGCGCGCAACCGGCAGATCCGGTCGGGCATCGATTCGGTCGCCGCCGGGCAACACGCGCTGCGCGACGACGGCAAACGCCAGGCCGAGCGGCACGTTGACGAGGAATGCCAGGCGCCACGCGTCGAGGCCGGCGAATATGCCGCCGACGAAAGGGCCGGCGAGTGCGGCAATACCCCAGACCCCCGACAGCATGGAAATCGCCCGCGGCCAAAGGGTCTCGGGAAACAGGCGGCGGATCATGGTGTAGGCCAGCGCCGGCAGCATTCCGCCGCCGAACCCCTGCAGCAGGCGGCCGACCAGAAGGACCCACATGGCCGGTGCGACGGCGCAAACGAAGCTTCCGGCGACGAACAGCGCAAGCGCGACACGATAGGCGAGGCGCGAGCCGCGACGTGTCAGCATCCATGGCGCCACCACCGATCCGATGATGGACCCGATGACGAACAACATGCTGGTCCAGGCATAGTAGGCAAGGCCGCCGATGTCCGCCACGATAGCCGGCAGGATCGTGGCGACGACGAACACCGACACGGCGTGCACCACGAGACCGCCTGACAGCGCCAACGACAGGGCGCCGTTGCGACCGACGAACAGCGCCTGCCATCCGGTCGGCGAATGCCCCTCCGGAAGTCCCGGAGGCGATTGCCGTGGCGTCATCGCGCACCGCGGTCGGCCGGGGCCGTTCGGCGCACGATCAGTCGCTCACGTCGTGCAAAAGCAAGCTCTGCAATCGAGGAGCCTTTGCCGTGGTTCTTCGGACTGTCGGTCATGTCGCGGAGCCTCGACGCAATCCGGCCGGATCGTGGAATGAGGAATGCCGACAATGCAACCCACCCGCAGGGCGCCTCGTCGGCCGAAGCGGCAAGTCGCCGCCCAGGATGACAGATTGAGCCTGTCGGCCGAACAGTGCATCAAGATCCTACTCTTCCACCACCGGCGGCCGGGCGAGACCGAGCTGGCCGAGCATGGTGACGAATTCCTTGAGCCGCGCCCGGCGATGGGCCTCGAGGTCGAGGTTGCTGTAGTCGAGGAAGCCGCGGCGCGACGAGAATCCGATCCGTCCCTCCTTCATGTTGCGCTCGACGATCGCCGGCGCCGCGTAGCGGTCGCTGCCCAGCGCCTGCGTCAGGTAGCGGCTGGCATAGTAGAGGATGTCGCCGCCGCCCCAGTCGACGAACTCCAGCAACCCCATCACCGCGTAGCGGAAGCCGAAGCCGTACTTGATCGCCTTGTCGATCTCCTCGGCGCTGGCCACGCCCTCCTCGACCATGCGCGCGGCCTCGTTCATGGCCAGCGCCTGGATACGCGGCACGATGTAGCCGGGCCGCGGCGCGCACACGACCGGGACCTTGCCGATGCCCTCGAGCAACGCCCGCAGGCGTGCGGTGACGGCGGCATCGGTCTTCGCACCCGGCGACAGCTCGATCAGCGGTACGAGGTAGGCCGGGTTGAGCCAATGGGCATTGAGGAAGCGCGCCGGATGCTCGACCGCGCCCGACAGGTCGTCGACCAGGATGGTCGATGTCGTCGAGGCAATGATCGGGTCCGGTCCCGCCAGCCTGGCCGCGCGCGCCAGCACCGCGCGCTTGAGCTCGACCACTTCCGGCACGCCCTCGAACACGACGGCCGAAGACGACAGTGCCGTTGCCGCGTCCGCCTCGGGCACGATGGACACCCGTGCGACGATGGCATCGACGGCGCCCTCGGCAAACAGCCCAAGCTGCGCCAGCACACGCAACGTCTCGCGCACCTCCGCCATTGCCGCGTGCTCAAGATCATCGAAGGCGGCTGCCGCGCGCGATTTCACATCGACCAGCGTCACCTTGTGGCCGGCATAGGCGAACGCCACAGCAATGCCGCGTCCCATGCGGCCTGCGCCGAGGCATGCGATCGGATCACGCGCCATCAGTGGAATCCTTCTTTCAGCAATCCCTGCAAGCCGGCGCGATCCAGATGGCCGAGCCCCAGGCTCTCCAGCGTCCGTCCCGTCGCCATGAAGTCCTCGCCGCAAACCGCGCCGCCGATGCTGGCGAAAGCCCTTGCGAGCGGCGTGCCGACACCGGCAAGCCCGGCGACCGAAACCAGGAAGGACAAACCCAGGCGCGTATCCTCGAGCATGTAGCGATGCGCGGTCAGCACGATGTGCTCGCGCCAGTCGCCGGAGTCGGTCAGGCGGCCGTGCGAGCCGCGGCCGTACATCCACACCTCGCCGTCCCTGGCATAGTGGTCGGCCAGCGGGAAATGCGGCGCGCCGTAGCCCAGCGCCTGGCGCACCGCGATGCGTTCGGCATCGAGCGCGTCGGTGACGCGCCGAATCGCCGGTTGGGTGCCCTCCTTGTGGATGTCCCAGCGCTCGAAATGCTCGAGCGGACCGGCGTTCATCGTGATCAGCGGCGGATGGATGATCGGACCGGCGTTCATCAGCGCGCCCGAAAGCGCATCGCCGCAATCCTCGATCACGCCGGGGAAAGCCCTGGCGATCACCTCCAGCGCCCGGTCCTTGCGTGTCAGGGGAAAGACGCCCGTCGGCAGTCTCTTGGCACGCACCGTGATGGCGACCTCGAACGGCGCATGCTTGCGGGTCAGCCAGGGCAGCGTGCCGGTCTCGGCAAAGGCTGCGTCGGCGCGGTTGCCGATGTCCCGCGCGGCCTTGGCGAAGATCAGCGAGCCGAAGGTGCCGGGCGGCAGGAACACGACCTGCCCGTCGGCCAGATGCGGTGCCAGCGCCCGGCCGATGTCGACCTGTGCCGTCGCCGGCGCCGGACACAGGATCAGCTCGGCATTGCGCACGGCCGCGGCCATGTCGGCGGTGACGAGCGTCACCGGAACGTCATGCCGGCCATTGAAATCCTTCACCACGATGCGGCTGCCGGCGTCGCGGTGCGCGCAGACGGCCTCGGCGTTGCGCCGCCACAGGCGCACGTCATGGCCGGCCATCGCGAAATCGCCGGCCGCCGCGAACGAGCCGTTTCCGCCACCCAGTACAGCGATGCGCATCATACAAGGCCCTCGCAGTTTGATCGCTTCATGGTGAGCTTGTCGAACCATGAAGCGTGAGGCACCCTGTCCGTGCGACGCCTTCATGGTTCGACAAGCTCACCATGAAGGCTACTACCTGGCTTTCAACAGCGCTCCGCCTGCCGCCGCCTGCACCAGCTCCTTCAGCCGGAAGTGCTGGACCTTGCCCAGCGCCGTATGCGGCAGACTGTCGACGAAGACGAACTCGCGCGGACGCTTGAAGCGGGCGAGGTGCTCGCCGACGTGACGCGCCAGCCCTTCGGCATCGGCGGACGCGCCCGCACGCAGCACCACGTAGGCGACCGGCACCTCCTGCCATTTCGGATCGGGATGGCCGATCACCGCGGCTTCGGCGACGGCCGGATGATCGCCCAGGACGCGTTCGATCTCGGCCGGATAGATGTTCTCGCCGCCGGAGATGATGACGTTCTTCTTGCGGTCGTGGATGTGGAAATAGCCGTCGGCGTCGCGCATGGCGATATCGCCAGTGTGGTACCAGCCGTCGCGCAGCGCCTCGCGGGTCGCCGCCGCGTTGCCCCAGTACGCATGAAACACGTTGCGGCCGCGCACGACGACCTCGCCCGCGGTGCCGGGTGGCACTTCCCGGCCATCGTCATCGACAACACGCGCCTCGCAGTGCAGCCCGGGCAGGCCGGCCGAATTGCCGCGGCCGAGATCGCCGCCGAGGCGGGTGTAGATCGCGATCGGGCACGTCTCGGTCGCGCCGTAGACCTGCAGCACCGGCATACCGCGGGCCGTGACGGCGTCGATCAGCGGTTGCGGCACGATCGTAGAGCCAGTTGTGAGCGCGCGCAGGCTCGTGAAGTCGGTGTCATTCCAGCGCGGCTGCGCGATCAGGGCCTGGATCATCGCCGGCACCAGCGTGACGAGCGTCGGCGCATCGTGGTTGAGCGCCGCCAGGGTCGCGTCGGGCGCAAAGCGCGGATGCAGCGTCACGGTCGCGCCGGCCTGTAGTGCCGGCGTGGTCTGGATGTTGAGTCCGCCGACGTGGAACAGCGGCAGCACGGTCAGCACATGATCGGCAGCCGTAAGCCCGTGCCCGTGTTGGCTCATCGCCGCGTTCCACACGAGCGCCTCCTGGCGCAGCACCGCGCCCTTCGGCCGGCCCGTGGTGCCCGAGGTGTAAACGATCAGCAATGAACAGGAGAGGTCGACCTGCGGGCCGCGATCTTCACCTTTGCCGGCGCCCGCCAGATCGTCGCACGACATGCCCCTGGGCCTGGAATCGATGCCGATGACGTGCACGTCGGGCGACGCCTGCATCAGCGGCGCGAGGACCGCGGCGAAGGCTTCCTCGACGACCAGGACCTTCACGCCGGCGTCGGCCAGGATGAACATCTGCTCGGCCACCGCCAGCCGCCAGTTGATCGGCACCAGCATGGCGCCGAGCCGCGCGCAGGCATAGAGCAGGACGAGATAGTCAGGGTGGTTGGCCGACAGGATCGCCACCCGATCGCTGCGGCCGACACCGAGCCGCGACCTCAGCCCGCGCGCCACCGCGGCAATGCGCGCCGCGAAGGCGGCATAGGTGATCGCCTGCCCCTCGAATCGGATCGCCGTCTTCCCCGGCGTGAAGGCCGCGTTGCGATCAATGAGGTCGGAGAGGTCCATGGCCTTCATACCTTCCCCCGCTTGCGGGGAAAGGTGACGCGCAGCGCCGGATGGGGGTGCCCTGCGGCCAGACGTGGTGTGTGAAAGGCGGTCCCCCATCCGCCCTTCGGGCACCTTCCCCCGCAAGCGGGGGAAGGTATGGAAAGGACCGCGGTCTTCGCGGGTGGAGGGACTCTATTCATCCTTCTCGCCCGGTTCGTACAAACTCTCGCGGCCGATGCGCTCGAGGCAGATCTCGGCCGTCCACGGCAGCATGACCGCGCCGCAGCGGCTGTCGCGGTAGATGCGCTCCAGGGGGAAGCGCTTCAGCATGGCGTGGCCGCCGCAGGTGCGGATCGCCCTGGTCGCGATGGCGTTGGCGTTCTCCATCACCGTGTGCTGGGCGGCGTAGGCCCGCAGCACCTGCTCCTTGGCCGGGTTGGCGCGCGCCTCGGTGATGGCCTGGAACCACAGCGCCTTGGTCTGCTCCAGCATGATCCGGATCTCGGCCACCGCGATCTGCTTGGTCGGGAACATGCGGCGCTTGACCGCCGGCGCGCCTGCGATCTCGCCGCGCATCCAGGCCACGGTGAAATCGCAGGCCGCCTGCGCCAGGCCGAGGTAGGTCGGCGTCAGGGTCAGGAACATGTGCGGCCAGCGTGTCGCCGCCTGGTAGTAGACGCCGCGCGGCATCAGCATCTCGTCCTCGGGCACGAACACGTCCTTCAGCAGCAGCGTGCGCGAGACCGTGCCGCGCATGCCCAGCGGATCCCAGTCGCCGACCACCTCGACGCCCGGCGCCCTGGCGGGGACCGCCAGGAACAGCGTGTTGCGCCGGCTCGCGCCTTCGCCCTCGGCGCGCGCCGTGCACAGGATGCCGTAGTAGTCGGCCGAGCCCGACAGCGAGGCGAAGATCTTGCGGCCGTTGACGATGAAACCGCCCTCCGCGGGCCGTGCCTCGGTGCCGAACGCGACGCTGCCGGCCGCCGCCGCGCCGCCCTCTTCCGAGAACGGCTGGGCGTAGAGGGCGCCGTGCTCCACGATCCGGCGATAGTGCACGCGCCGCCGCCGCTCGTGGGCGGCACGATCCTCCGCGCTCATCGGCAGGTCGTCGGCCAGCGCCCCGGGCCACAAGGTCGAGGCCACGTGCATGTTCCACGACAGCGCCGTCGCGCCGCAGTAGCGGCCAAGCTCGGCCGCAGCGAGGCAATAGGTCTGGTAGTCCGCGCCCAGACCGCCGTCGGCCTTCGGGACGCAGATCGAGAGCAGGCCCTCGCGATGCATGTCGCGGAAGTTCTCGATCGGGAACGTCGCGTCGCGGTCATGCTCGGCGGCGCGCGGTGCGAGCACGCGCCTGCCGAAGCGGCGCACCTTGCCGATCAGCTCGGCCTGCGCCGGCGTCAGCCGGAACGCATCCGGCGCGAACATCGGCGCATCGACGTCATGGGCTTCGAGATCGGGAGCCTGCATCGGACCTACTCCGCCCGGGCTGTCGCAAGGGGCAGTGCCTCGCGCAGGAACGCGATGACCGCCGCGTCGAATGCGGCCGGCGCCTCGAGGTTGGGCAGGTGACCGGCTCCGGCGAGGCATTTGTACCGCACACCGGGGATCTTCGCCGCCATCCTTTCCATCACCGCCGCGGGCGCGGCGCGGTCGTGTTCACCGGCAATGCACAGGACCGGCACGCGGATGTCCGCCAGGTTGGCGCGCTCGTCGAACGTGACAAGGCAGTGCACGGCGGCGCGGTAGGTCGATGCCGGCGTCGCCGCCATGACCTCAATGGCAAGCTTCCGCCCGGCCGGATCGGCGTTCGACCCCATCAGGCCGCCGATCATCGACGAGGCGAGGTCCGTCATGGTGGCGCCGGCATCGAGGGGGCCGAGGCGATCGGCGACGAACTTCTTCTGGAAATCACCAGCCTGGTTACCGAAGGCCGGGCTCGTGTTGCAGAGTACAGCGGCACGATAACCGTCGGGCCGGCGCCGCAGCGCCGTCTGGACGACCATGCCGCCCATGGAATGGCCGATCAGCACCGGCCGGTCGAGGCCGAGATGCGCCAGCGTCGCTTCGACATCGTATGCGAGCCCCTCGAAATCCAGCTGCCCCACCAGCGTGCGCCCACCATAACCCGGCAGGTCGATCGCAAGCGGATGGAGACCTGCAGCCTTGAACGACTCGAGCTGCGGCGTCCAGGCACGCGCCGCGCCGCCGATGCCATGCACGAACACCACCGCCGGCACGACAGTATCCCCGGGATGGGCAGCCGTTGGTGGCGCGGTACCTGCCATTGCTGTGGTCACGCAGCACTCCTGTTGCGTTTGGGCGCCGCGACGCAGGCGCCGATTGTCGCGGCAACGATCAGGCAGATGACGTGGCGATGTCCAGCCGCTAGGCAACGACGCCCGGACTTGCTTTTTCCTCCCCAGCGGAGCTGGGGAGGTGCCCCGAAGGGGCGGAGGGGAGCCGACGTGGTCTTTGCAACTGAGACCAGGCCTCTGTAACAACGACCATGTCGGCTCCCCATCCGCCCATTCGGGGCACCTTCCCCGCTTGCGGGGGAAAGGAATGGCACTCGCTTTCCAACTGATCGTGCGCAACACAGCATTCCAATAAGCGGCCTACTCGCGCGCTGACCGATCGGCTGAGATACCGCCGCCATGCTGCCCGTCTTCCGTCCCCTGAAGGATCGCGCCGTCGCCACGGTGTGGTCGGGCCTCGCGGCCTCGACGACGGGCGAGGATCTGTTCCGTATCGCTGTCATCTGGCTGGCGGTCGACATCGCCGGCAATCTCGTCGGCCTGCTGGTGGCGGCGCAGTACGCCACCATGCTGATCGTCGGGCTGACCAGCGGCGCGGTGGCGGATCGCTGGCGGCCCGAGCGCACGATGGTGACGGTCAACGTGCTGGTGGCGCTGGTCGTGTTGATCCCGGTGGTCGCCGACTATGGCCCGGGCATATCGCTGACGTTGCTGGTCGTGACGGGCGTGGGCATGGCCGGCCTGCGCACTTTCTTCGCGCCGGCGCTGCAATCGACCGTGCCGGTGCTGGTCAAGGACCGCACGGCGCTGCAGTCGATCAACAGCCTGTTCGACGCGACCTGGCGCCTGGCGCGGCTGGCCGGCCCCGGCGTGGCGGCCCTGCTGGTGCAGTTCATCCCGGTGATCCATTTCCTGTCGGTGACGGCGTGCGGCTTCCTGGCCTGCGCGGCGGCGATCTGGAGCGTGCGCGCACGGCTCTCGGCGCCGGATCGGCAGGCCGAACCGGCGCGTGGCGGCTGGCAGGGTGCGGTTGAGGGCCTCACCGCCGGCTTCCGCCTGCTGCGGCGCAATCGGATCATCACGGCGCTGATCCTGAGCAACGCCGCCGTGAACGGGCCGTGGATGGTGGCGCTGATGCTGGGCGTGGCGCTGCTGGTGAAGACATATCAGCCGACGTTTCTCGGCATCAAGGATCTGGCGGCCTACGGCATGGTGATGGGCGCGTACGGGCTCGGCGATCTGTGCGCGAACCTCGTGGTCGGCAGCGTCGTGCTGCGGCGGCCCTTGTCGACCATGTATCTCGGCTACATCGCCATGGGCGGCGGCTTCATGCTGATCGCGCTGGCAGCCTCGACAGTGCCGGACGCCTGGATGCTGCCAGCCATGATGCTGTCGGCGATCATTGCCGGCATCGGCGGGCCGCTGTTCTTCATCCCCCTTATCACCCGCACCCAGACCGTGTTCGACGGCCCCGACATCGCTCGCGTCTGGCGGCTGCGCCTGGCGATCATGGCCGGCTCGCAGCTGCTGGCGAGCCTGGTCGCGACCTGGCTGTTCGATGTGCTGGGCGCCGCCGTGACGGTGCTGGGCTGCGGGCTGTTCATCCTGCTGGCAGGCATCGCCGGCCACGTGGCCTTCCGCCGCCTCGAGCGACAGCCGACCGCAGCGCTTGCGACCTCGCCTTCCGGCGCCGCCGACTAGGATTCCGTTTGAGCAGAATGAAGAACCTTGCAGTGCTCCAACTCTCGGTACCTGTACTGAGGCCGTATGAAGATCTAAACACAGAGAGCACCGAGATCACAGAGAAGGACGTCCGAGGAGACGGCTCTCGCCGGAGCCGACAGGCACGCTGGCTCTCTTCTCTGTGTGCTCTGTGCTCTCTGTGTTTAAATCTTCCATACGGCGCTACAACAACACTGCCGTCGGTAATCGTTGCACCGTAGACTTTCGCGACTGCCCTGCGCGAAGCCGCGGCGGGATCAATGAGGTCCGCCCACGAGCCGCTCGCCCAGAGCGCGCAGCAGGCGGGCGCCGTCGCCGCGCCATGCCGCGCCGTGCATGCAGGCGAGCGTGGTCGGCGCGGTTGCCGCCAGGCGCTCGATCAGGGCGCCGCCGTCGCGCGTGTGCGAGTAGTAGTCCAGGCCGGCGCGCATGGCCTCGCTCGGCTCCAGGATGTCGCCCTCGGTCAGCGGCGGGTGCGCGGCGCCACCCTGGGTGAAGAGATCGCCGCACAGCAGCGTGCGCGTGCGCGTCTCGAACAAGAAGCCGCACTCCCAGGCGTGCGGCAGGTGCGGCGTCGCCAGCCATTGCACCTCGTGCGCACCGCCCAGCGCCAGCGTCTCGCCGTCGGCCATCGCGCGCGGTGCCCGGTCAGCTGTGTCGGCGACCGAAACCATCGCCGCTATCTCGCCGCACAGCGGCTGCGCGCGCGGCGCCACCGCCAGGAACTCGTTCATGGCGCCACATTCGTCGGCCTCGTAGTGCGAGAGCCCGACATGGCGCAGGCGCTCGACCGGTAGCACGGCCGCGATGGCCTCGCGCACCAGCGCGAACATGCGGCGCGGACCGGTGTGGAACAGCAGCGGCTCGTCGTCGACCACGAGGTACTGGTTGAAGGTGAAGCCGCCGGGCACGACCGTGACTGGCGTGCTGATCCGGTAGATACCGTCCGCGACCTCGTCGATGCGCGTGCCCGAGTCCGGGTTGGTGATCATGAGCTCCTCCTGCTGGCGGGCGTTGACGTGGTTCGCCGCGCAACACGGTGACGGCCGGCTGGCTGCGCTGGCACGTGGTCGCGCACGAGCCCTATGAGCGCATCGCCGACGACCGCCTCCGCCTGCCCCGCCTCGCATGAGAGCGCCGGGTCCGAGGCCAGGCGCAGCCAGGCGGGAAAATCCAGCAGCAGATCGCACAGAGCGGCGAGCGTCGCGGGCACGCGTTTGCCCACGGCCGGCTCCAGCGCCAGCGCGATCAGCCCGCGGCGCTGCTCGTTGGCACGCTGCAGGAAATCGGCGAGTTCGGGGACGAACGCCACCTCGTGCTGGGCCCAGCGCAGCCAGCGCTCGGCATAGCGGTAGTAGGCGAACAGCCCGCGTGCCAGGACCCGCAGCCGCGCCTCGGCATCGGGCAGATCCTGCAGCAACTGTGGCCCTGGCGGCGATACGAGGGCAGCGACATGCCCGGTGCAGGCGGCGACGAGGTCGGGCCGGGTCGGGAAGTGGTTGTAGACCGTCGGGATCGCCACATCGGCGCGCCTGGCGATCATGGCATAGGTCGTCCCCGTGACGCCGTGCTCGGCATGGAGATCGACGGTTGCCTGCACGATGCGGCGCCGTGTTTCGTCGCGCGCGGCCAGGCGGCGATCGGGTCGATAACGGCGCGGGCTCATGCCTCGTATATAAATTAGTTTTACGATCAATTCAACTAATTTCAGCGAGAACGTCCCGGCTCACCTCTTGCGCGCCCCGGCGAAATTGCTTATGAGTTATAAATACACAGCGTTACCCTAAAAACCGCAACGCCACGCCGACCCTGGGAGGCTGACCTTGGCCAAGGCATTTCCGACCGACAATCCGTTCCTGCAGGGCTACTACGCGCCGCAGCACATGGAGTGCGAAGCACCGCACCTGCCGATCAGCGGCGAGATGCCGAAGGATCTCTGCGGCTCGCTCTATCGCAACGGCCCCAACCCGCAGTTCGCGCCGCGCGGGCCCTATCACTGGTTCAGCGGCGACGGCATGGTGCATGCCTTCCACGTCCAGAACGGCCGCGTCGCCTACCTCAATCGCTGGGTGCGGACGCCGAAGTGGCAGCTCGAGCACGAGGAGGGCGAAGGCCTGTCCGGCTCATTCGGCAACCCGCGCTACAGCGATCCGCGCATCTTCGCGATGAACTCGACCCTCGCCAACACCAACATCGTCTGGCATGGCGGCCGGCTGCTGGCGCTGGAGGAAGCGCACGCGCCCTACGAGATGGAGCCGAAGAGCCTGGCGTCGAAGGGCTATCACAATTTCGATGGCAAGCTCGCGGGCCCGGTGACGGCGCATCCCAAGATCGATCCGGTCACCGGCGAGATGGTGCAATTCGGCTACGCCGCCAAGGGCCGCTTCACGCGGGAGCTCAGCTACCAGGTCGTGGGCAGCGACGGCCGCATGAAGCGCTGCGACGTCTTCGAGGGCCCCTACCCCAGCATGGTGCACGACTTCGTGGTGACCCGCCGCCACGTCATCTTCCCGGTCTTCCCGCTGACCGGCTCGATGGACCGCGCCATGATGGGCGCGCCGCCGTTCGCCTGGGAGCCGGACAAGGGCACCCACATCGGCATCATGAAGCGCGACGGCGACGTCAGCCGCGACATGCGCTGGTTCAAGGGCGAGCCCTGCTACGTCTTCCACCCCATGAACGCCTTCGACACCGACGACGGCAAGGTGGTATGCGACATGATGAAGTATCCGGCGGCGCCGCTCTTCCCGCTACCCGACGGCAAACCCTCGAGCGCGGCACCGGCCGTGGCCACCCTGGTGCGCTGGACCTTCGACCTGGAGGGCAACACCGACAGCTTCAACGAGGAAGCGCTCGACGACCACGTCGGCGAGTTCCCGCGGCTGGACGAGCGCTTCGCCATGTCGGCCTACCGCCACGGCTACATCCAGGGCGGCGTCGTAACCGACCCGAGGAACCCGCGCGCCTCGCGTAACGGCATCGTCCACATCGACCTCGCCAGCGGCCGCACCCGGGCGTGGGATCCGGGCCCGAGCGACATCGCCGGCGAGCCGATCTTCGTGCCGCGCAAGGACGATGCCCCGGAGGGAGACGGCTGGCTGCTGACGGTCGTGTTCCGCGGCGCCGAGAACCGCAGCGACCTCGCCGTGCTCGACGCCACCGACGTCGAGGCCGGCCCGGTGGCAGTGGCCCACCTGTCGCACCGCGTCCCCGCCGGCTTCCACGGCAACTGGCGGCCAGGCCCGCTCTGATCATGCCTTCTCCCCGCGAAGGCGGGGAGAAGGTGCCCGAAGGGCGGATGAGGGGCTTCAGACCTTGCGAAGGACACGAGCTTTCGGAGCCAGTGCGCCGATCGCCATAACCGATCTTGCCTCAGCGCCGCGAAGCCCCTCATCCGGCGCTTCGCGCCACCTTCTCCCCGCCTTCGCGGGGAGAAGGAGAACATTCCGCACGTCGGAGCGCCTGCACCGCACGGCGGACTCTCGCCGCTGCTCCCGGCTGCGTCCCGACCCGATTTCAGAGTAAGAACCGCCAGAAACCGCCCGTCCCGCAGGAGAACTCGATCCATGGCCCTGCCCGCCAAGCTTCGCGGCAAGCTGCGCATCCCCGCCGTCGGTGCGCCGCTGTTCATCGTGTCCAACCCCGACCTCGTCATCGAGCAGTGCAAGGCTGGCATCATCGGCTCGTTCCCGGCGCTCAACGCCCGGCCGGCGCCGGTGCTGGAGGACTGGCTGAAGCGCATCACAGGCGAGCTGGCCGAGTACCAGGACAAGCACCCGAACAAGATCGTGGCACCCTTCGCCGTGAACCAGATCGTGCACAGCTCCAACGACCGCCTGCAGCACGACGTCGAGCTGTGCGCCAGGTACCAGGTGCCGGTGCAGATCACCTCGCTGCGCGCGCCCGACGACGTGGTGCCGATCGCCCACGCCTATGGCGGGCTGGTCTTCCACGACGTGATCAACGTCAAGCACGCCCGGCGCGCACTGCAGGCCGGCGTCGACGGCCTGATCCTGGTCTGCGCCGGCGCCGGCGGTCACGCCGGGCGGCTGTCGCCGTTCGCCTTGGTGCCCGAGGTGCGTCAGTTCTACGACGGCTGCATCCTGCTGTCGGGCTCGATCGCCAACGGCGCCTCGATGCTGGCGGCGCAGGCCGTGGGCGCCGACCTCGCCTATATCGGCACGCGCTTCACTGCCTCGAAGGAGGCCAACGCGTCCGACGCCAACAAGCAGTGCATCATCGACAGCAACGGCGAGGAGATCGTCTACACCAACCTCTTCACCGGCGTGCACGGCAACTACCTGAGCCGCAGCGTGTCGGCGGCGGGGCTCGACCCCGAGGCCCTGCCCGAGGCCGACAAGTCGAAGATGAACTTCGGCTCCGGCGGCAACACCAAGGTCAAGGCCTGGCGCGACATCTGGGGCGCCGGCCAGGGCGTCGGCCAGATCCACGACGCACCACCCGCCGCCGAGATCGTCGACCGCCTGGTGCGCGAGTACGAGCAGGCCCGCGCCGCCCTGTTCAACGACCAGCCCGTGCCGACGCGGCTGGCGGCGGAGTAGTGCCGGCAGCTGCTGGGGGCGCGTCACTCCAGTGACGCGTCTTTGCCATGCGCAACACATTACGTCTCACCGGAGTGACACGCCCCAGTGACTCGCCTACGCGGTCCCGGGTGACGTCAGACCAGGAGCGGGAACGGCGACAGCAGAGAAGCGCCTCATCTCGACATCTCTGCGATCTTTTGTCCCGACCGAGCGTCTCGACCCGTGGCTACAAGCCCTGGGCGCCGGCCACCGCGATCGTCTGGCCGGTAATCCAGGAGGCGAGCGGCGAGGCGAGAAACAACGCTACATTGGCCACTTCCTCCGGATAGCCCATTCGTCCGAACGGGATTGAGGCCAACGTCGCGTTGTACAGCGCCGGATTCTCCGTCTTCCGCCGATCCCATACACCGCCGGGAAACTCGATCGAACCCGGCGCGATACAATTCACCCTGATCCGGTCCTTGGCGTACATCACCGCTTGCGTCGCGGTGTAGTGGATGACCGCCGCCTTGACCGCCCCGTACGGGGGTTGCCGGGCGGAGGGATGTTGCGCGGCGATCGAGGAGATGTTCACCACGCTCCCCTGCGACTGTTTCAATGCCGGCAACGCTTCCTGCGTTGCGTGCACGATGGCCAGCATGTCGATGGCAAGGCTGCTGGTCCAACCCTTGTCGTCATCCGACGACCCGAAGGCCGACGCGTTGTTGACCAGAAGATCCACCCCGCCAAGGGCAGCGACGGCGGCCCGGACGTATGCACGCACCGCGTCTCCCTGGGACAGGTCGGCACTGGCGGCATGAGCCTTGTGGCCGAGCTTGGCGATCTCCGCCCGGGTCTCCTCCAGGGTCCTGGGGTCGCGGGCGCAGATCGATACATCGCCGCCGCAGGCGGCGAAGCCGAGCGCGATGGCCTTGCCGATGCCCCGGCTGCCACCGCAAACGATGGCCTTCTTGCCCGCGAAGTCGATTTTCATGACGTCATCTCCTTGTCGCCCGTGTCGGCGCTCTGGTCCACCGCCAGCGTGACGGCCGGCGCGGGCGAGGGCAAGCCAGACCTCCGCCCCTCGGCCCGCTACCGCAATGTCTCGTCAAAGAGGTCCAGCATCGCCCGCCAAGAGCGCGCATCCGCGCGTGCGTCGTAGGCAAAGCCCGGCGGCATGCTGAAGGGAATTTCCGGGTTGGTGAAGCTGTGGACCGCGCCGCCGTACAGGTTCAAGCGCCAGTCGACATTGGCGGCGGTCATCTCGTTCTCGAACGTCAGTCTCTCCTCGGGTCGAATCAAGGGATCGTCGGCACCGAGACAGACCAGGATCTTGCCCTTGATGTTGACGGCGTCCTCGGGCCGCGCAGTCGCAAGCCCGCCGTGGAAGCCGACGACGGCCTTCAGGTCGGCGCCGCTGCGCGCCAGCTCGAGCACCGCCGTGCCACCGTAGCAGTATCCGATGGCCGCCATCCGGTCGACGTCGACCAGCGGATGGCTCGTCAGAACCTCAAACGCCGCTGCCGCGCGCCGACGGATGCGCGAGGGATCTGCCATGAAGGCCCTGTAGCGCCTCGACATCTCGTCGCGATCGGCGAGCGGCACGCCGCCGCCCTGATAGTCGAGGGCAAACGCGGCGTAGCCCAGATCGGCCAGGCGCCGCGCTACCGAGACGATATGCGGCGTGAGACCAAAGGATTCGTGCGCGACAAGGATGCCGGGGCGTTTCCGGGCGCCCTCGCCGAGGGCCATCTGACCAATCATCCGTATCCCATCGGCTTCGTAGGCGACCGGTTCAAGCACGATCGGTTCCTTTCAGGTTGTCGTGCCACAATGGCAGTCGAACGGGCGTTGCAACAGGGTAGCGGCGTTGTTTCCGCACGACAGCGCCCACACGCTCACCACAACCTCGAACCTGCCCTGGAAGGCCAGCACCAGCGACAACGCTGGTGCTGGCCACGTGTCTGGCCGGATGACGCGCTCGAGCTTGCCGAAACCCCGCTTGCGGCGGCGGAGGCATGACTGGATAGTCGCAGGACACGGAGGCCGCTCCATGAAATCCACGACAGGCAAGAGCCGTCCCACCAAGGCCCGCAAGGCCACGACCAAGGCCAAATCCAAGGTCGTGAAGGAGCGCGCGCCGAAGGTTGCTAAGAAACCCGGCCCTGCGCGGAAGCGGACTGCGAAGCTGAAGGCGCCCAAGCCGCCGCAGGACGATGGCGTTTCAACGGTCATCCGGCGCGGCCCGCCGGATGAGATGAAGAGACAGGAGGAGCACGATCGGCAGGAATCGGCGGCCAGCGACGTGACCGTCGATTGGGGTCCCGCCTCGCACGATCATACGCCGCAGGAGTTGGACCTGATCATCAGGAAGCTGCGGGGCGGCGGCCCACACGACCTCAAGCTTGCAAAGTTCGGCACCACGATTCGCTTCTCGACGCAACGCCTTCCAGGGTCGAGGCCAGCCGGTGCCGATATCAGCCAGCGCGTCGGCAGGGCCGTCTTTTTCACCATCCCGTCAGGCTTCTGGTGAGCCCTTGTTGTCGTCGCCTGTCCCGGCAGGCGTCGAGCCTTCCCCACGACGTTCAAGATCACAACTCTCCCGGCGACGGCGCGGGCGGCCGCGGCTATTGGCAACTCCGCGACGATGCGGCAGCCTCGTGCCTGCAAGAATCGCTACGGCGGCCGGAGGAAACATCGTCATGAAGCTCGGTCTCTCGATCGGTTACTCCCGCGCCCAGCTCGACGTCCCCGTCGCGCTGGTGCAGCGCGCCGAGGAGCTCGGCTACGACTCGGTGTGGACGGCGGAAGCCTACGGCTCGGACGCCGTCACGCCGTTGGCCTTCCTCGCCGCCGTCACCAAGCGCATCAAGCTCGGCACCGGTATCATGCAGCTGGCGGCGCGCACGCCGGCGAACGCGGCGATGTGCGCCGGCACCGTCGACGCGCTGGCCGGCGGCGGCCGCTTCATCGCCGGCCTCGGCGTCTCCGGGCCGCAGATCGTCGAGGGCTGGTATGGCGAGCCCTGGGGCAAGCCGTACTACCGCACGCGCGACTACGTGGCGATCATGCGCAAGATATTCCGCCGCGAGGCGCCGGTCACGCACGACGGCCGCGAGATCAGCCTGCCCTACACCGGCGAGGGCGCCATGGGTGTCGGCAAGCCGCTGAAGTCCATCCTGCACATGAACCCCGACATTCCGATCTATCTCGCGACCTTGACCGAATCGATGGTCAAGCTGACCGCCGAGATCGCCGACGGCTGGCTGCCGCTGGGCTTCATCCCCGGTTCGTTCGAGGAATGCCTGCCGTGGCTCGAGGAAGGCTTCCGCCGTGCCGGCAACGGCAAGAGCCGCAAGGATTTCACCATCCAGACCTCGGTGCATGTCGAAGTCGACAACGACGTCAGGGGTGCGCTCGCGAAGCTGAAGCCCGAGGTCGCCCTCTACGTCGGCGGCATGGGCCACCGTGACACGAATTTCCACAAGGACATGATGACCCGCCGCGGCTTCGGCGACGCCGCCCAGCGGATCCAGGAGCTGTACCTCGCCGGCCGCAAGGACGAGGCGATCGCCACCGTCCCCGATGAATGGGTCGACCTGAAGTCGCTGGTCGGCCCGCCGGCGCGCATCATCCAGCGCTACCGCGCCTGGGAGGACTCCGGCGCCGACAGCCTCTCCGTGCGCTCCCACCAGCCCGAGGCGCTCGAGGTCATGGCCCGCGCCGCCCGGCTGAACTAGGCTGGGGGCGCGGCACTCCAGTGACGCGTCATGTTCCGCGGAGCCTGAAGACGCGTCACTGGAGTGACGCGCCCCCGGCCTCCCTCGGTGCGCTCGAGATGAGAGGGGGAGGCCCGCCGCATGGCGGTTGACGGCCGGGGAGAACCGGCGGAAGCTGCCGGCATGGAATCTATCACCTGTTAGGAAATGACACATGGCCGAGATTCTGGCACTGGGGATTTCGCACTACCCGCCGCTCACGGGGAGCGACGATCGCATGTCCGGGATCCTGCGGCGCATGCTGCAGAATCCGCAATTGCCCGAAGCGCTGCGCACGCCCGCCGGCTGGCCCGAGCCGATGCGCGCCGAGTGGGGCAACGACCAGGGCACCTCCTCGGCCGCACGCCACCGCGCCGATCTCGTCGGGTGGATGGACAAGGCCCGCGCCGCGCTCGATGCCTTCGACCCCGACTTCGTTCTGATCTGGGGCGATGACCAGTACGAGAACTTCCGCGAGGACGTCATCCCGCCCTACAGCATCGCCGCGCACGACCGGTTCAGGTTCTCGCCGCCGGCCGGCAATGTCTGGGGCGAGACCGACAAGACCTTCGACCTCCCGGGCCATCGCATGGCAGCCAAGATGCTGGCCACCCGGCTGATCGAGGAGGGCTTCGACACCGCCTATTCCTACAAGCCGCTGCATCACCCGCTGGGCCATGCCTTCACCTATGCGATCCTCTATCTCGACTACCATCGCAAGGGATTCGCCTGGCCGATCATCCCGTTCGCGATCAATTGCTACGGCCGCCAGGTGATCTCGCAGCGCGGCGGATTGCCCTCGTTCGACAAGGTGATCACCGACGCCGACCTCGATCCGCCCGCGCCCACGCCCAGGCGGCTGTTCGACCTCGGCGCCGCGACGGCACGCATCCTGGCCGAATCGCCATACCGGGTGGCGCTGTTGGCATCATCGGGCTGGTCGCATGCCTTCCTCACCGCCAAGAATCACTTCCTATGGCCCGACACGCCGACCGACCGCCAGATGTACAAGAGCCTGTGCAGCGGCGACTACCAGGCGTGGCGCAACTATTCCGGAAAGGCGGTCGAGGACAGTGGCCAGCAGGAGATCCTCAACTGGATGTGCCTGGTGGGCGCGCTCAGCGAGCTCGACCGCCGACCCCGCGAGACCGGCTTCGTCGACACCTGGATCTTCAATTCCTCGAAGGTGTTCCTGATCGCGCCGCCCGCGTGACAGTTCATACCTTCCCCCGCTCGCGGGGGAAGGTGCCCGAAGGGCGGATGGGGGCGCCAGCCAGAGACTCCGTCTGGCCGCAGGGCACCCCCCTCCGGCGCTGCGCGCCACCTTCCCCCGCTAGCGGGGGAAGGTATGAAAGCCGAGGTCCGCCATGAAACTGAAAGACCGCGTCGCGATCGTCACCGGCACCAGCCCCAACATCGGCGGCGGCATCGCCGAGGGCTTGGCGGCCGAAGGCGCGGCCATCGTTGCCGTCGACGCCCAGGCCGACAACGCGGCGGACTGCGCCAATTACATCAAGAGCACCGGCGGCCGCGCCATCGCCGTCACCTGCGACGTCACCGACGAAGCCCAGGTCAAGGCCGCGGTGGACGCGGCGCTGGCGGCCTTCGGCCGGATCGACATCCTCGTGAACAACGCCGCCTTCTTCAACAAGAAGGGCGTCATCGACATGCCCTATGACGAATGGCAGAAGCAGACCGGCATGATCCTCGGCGGCGCCTTCCTGTTCACCAAGCATGCCGGCAAGGCGATGATCGCGCGCGGCGCCGGTGGCACCGTCATCAACATCATCTCGACCGCGGGCCACCAGGGCGAACCCGGCAACATCGCCTACAGCACCGCCAAGTGCGGCCTGATGAACTTCACCCGCTCCGCCGCCATGGAACTGGTCGGCCACGGCATCCGCGTCAACAGCCTGACGCCCACCGCGACGGACCCGTCCGAATCCTTCGAGCGCGCCACGCGCTGGGGGCGCAAGGTCACGCCGCCGCCGAACCTGGCCCGGGTCATGGACACCTACCGCTTGCGGGTGCCCATGCAGAAGCTGCCGGTGCCCAGCGACTACGGCCGCGCCGCCGCCTTCCTGGCGTCGGACGACGCGGGCATGATCACCGGCACCGACCTGCGCATCGATGCCGGTGCCGTGGCCCGCTACTGGGCCTGGGACCCCGGCGCCGACAGGAAATAGACGCCGCGGCTGGTGCAGTATTGAACCCTTCCCCCATCGGACCTGTTCGAACATCCCGCGCCGAAGAGACGCTGCGCGGCGCCTGGCTGGTGGCCTGACGGTGAACCCCCGGCCGATCCTATGGGCCTGACCGCGATGGCGACGGACCAGGTTCCACAGATACCGGGCCTGTCGGATCGTCCGGGCGCGGCGTAGGGTTCCGCGCCAGGCACTGCCGACAGGAGAGCGAACATGGCCATCAGCGGGGACGTCACCTCCAGCAATCCGACCGGCGTCGCGTTCGTCGGGTGCGACCTGCAGGCGGGCCCGGCCGCGACGTCGAAGCCGCGGCGGCGGGAGGTCGTGATCGACGGCCGGCGGGTGAAGACCGTGGACGTGCACGCCCACTGCGCCGTGCCCGCGGCGATGGCGCTGATGGGCATGAAGGTCGCGCCGCACGCGCTGCTGATGTCGGATACGGCCGGTCGCCTGCAGGCCATGGACGAGCAGGGCATCGACGTCGAGGCGCTCAGCATCAACCCCTACTGGTACGGCGCCGAGCGCGACCTCGCGGCCGAGCTGATCTCGGTACAGAACACGGGCCTCGCGGAAATCTGCGCCGCCGATCCGGACCGGTTCGTCGCCTTCGCCAGCGTCGCGCTTCAGCATCCGGCGCTCGCCGCCCAGCAGCTCGAGGCAGCCGTGAAGAAGCTCGGCCTGCGCGGCGTCGCGATCGGCGGCAGCGTGAACGGCGAGGAACTGGCGGCGGCGAAGTTCCATCCCTTCTGGTCGAAGGCCGAGGAACTGGGCGTGCTGGTCTTCATCCATCCCCAGGGCACCAGGGAAATCGAGCCGAGCGGACGGCTGAAGGGCAGCGGCCTGCTGGAGAACACTATCGGCAATCCGCTGGAGACCACGATCGCGCTGTCGCACCTGATCTTCGAGGGCACGCTGGATCGTTTCCCCGGGCTCAAGATCTGCGCCGCGCACGGCGGCGGCTACCTGCCCTCCTACGCCGCGCGCTCCGATGCGGTCTGCCGCACCTTCCCCGACCGCGTCGGACCGTTGCCGAAGAAGAAGCCGACGGAATACCTCAAGCAGCTCTACTTCGATTCCATCGTCTTCACGCCGGAAGCGTTGCGGCACCTGATCGCCGAGACCGGGCCAGGCCAGATCGTCATGGGCACCGACTATCCCTACCCGTGGACCAGCACCTCGGTCGACCACATCCTCGCCACATCAGGCCTCAGCGACGCCGATCGCGTCGCCATCCTCGGCGGCACCGCGGCGCAACTGCTCGGCATCAAGTAGCCGCATCCTCATACCTTCCCCCGCTTGCGGGGGAAGGTGCCCGAAGGGCGGATGGGGGGCGCCTGCCACACACTCCGTCTGCCCGCGATGCACCCCCATCCGGCGCTGCGCGCCACCTTCCCCCGCGTGGCGGGGGAAGGTAATTCACCGTCGCCCAGGCGAGAGTGGCGCGCACCCAGCGCTATCCGCCCTGCTCCCGCAGGAATGCCAGCAGCAGATCGCTCACCCGCTGCGGCTGTTCCTGCTGCACCCAGTGGCCGGCGCCGTCGACGAGGTGGCAGCCGAGCATGCGCGTGCAGGCCGTCCCCTGCATCCGCTCGATGCTGCCGGGTCTCTGGTAGATGCCCCAATCGCTCTTGCCGGCGATGAAGCAGGACGGCACGTCGATGGTGCGGCCATCGAAGAGCTGCAGCTCGGCCGCGAACGTCTGCCCGGTCATGCAGCGATACCATTGCAGCCCGCCCTGGAAGCCGGTGCGGGCGTACGCGCGGCTGTAGACGCGCAGCTCGTCGTCCGTCAGCCAGCGGCAGGCGGCGATCGCCGCCGCCGACGGCATGTAAGGCGCCACGGTCTGAGCCATGTCCTGGTCGAGGTCCATGACGTAGTAGGTCGGCAGCTTCGCCAGCTCGGGCGCGGTCCATCCCTTGAGCGGCACGGGCACGTTCCCTGTCCAGTCGGCGCTCTTGTAGTGGTAGTAGGCGCGCAGGAAGTCGTGCACGCCCTGCCGGCACTCGAGCATGTCGCGGTTGGCCGCGCGCGTGCCGTAGTACCATTGGTAATGCTTGCGCGGCCGGTCCAGCTTCGCGAGGTCGTCGTGTATCTGCTCGCCCGATGCCGCGGCGCCACGCCCGTTGGCCGTGTCGAACGGCAGTGCCGGCGGGCCGGCAAACGGCGCGCTCATCAGCACGACCGATCGGAACACGTCCGGCCGCAGCAGCGTGCACCAGGCCGCGACGGGCGAGCCGAAATCGTGGCCCACGACCGCCGCCACGGAGCGGTAGCCCAGCGCCGACACCAGCCCCAGCGCATCCCGCGCCAGGTTGAGCATGCGGAACGACGCGAGGTCGCCGTCATAGTCCGCATCCCAGCCGGTGGTGCGGCCGTAGCCGCGCTGGTCGGGCGCCACGACGTGATAGCCCGCCGCCGCCAGCGGCAGCATCACCTTGCGCCAGCTGTAGGCCAGCTCGGGAAAGCCGTGCAGCAGCAGAACGCACGGTCGGCCACGAGTCTCGAAGCCGGCTTCCAGCATGTGCAGGCGCAGCCCGTTGATGCCGTCCACGAAGCGCGCGCGTATGCCGGCCGGCAGCGTGTCGCTCTCAAGCGCGGCGGTCTGGTTCATTCCGATCTCCGTCCGTTCCCTCCCGAGCTTCGCTCTGATCATTGTCCATAAGTAGCGCTGGACACAGGGGGTTTGTTGCTGTAACGGAGAGGCATGGAAGCGCCAACTCCGCAGCAGCGACTGGGCTCGCCGGAAGAGTTGGCATGGCTTCGCTCGCGGGTGGTCGAGAGGCCGCAGCTGTCGCGTGCCGGTCTGGCCCGCGAGGTATGCGAGC